>Ga0074046_10000001_pt1 | contig 256610 bp, 233 predicted proteins | sample BogForMeECP23OM3_FD_94441 | JGI IMG/M metagenome (GOLD analysis project Ga0074046, IMG submission 94441) | Bog forest soil microbial communities from Calvert Island, British Columbia, Canada - Bog Forest MetaG ECP23OM3 | ecosystem: Environmental > Terrestrial > Soil > Wetlands ... | reverse complement strand
ATGCTGCCTCCTGCCCGGCAATCGGCTTCTCTGCCACCTTGGCGGAGTTGAACACTGGCGCTCTTTGCGCTGGTGGCGCCGGCATCATCGACAACGTTCTGTCGTCCGGCACCAAGAGCGGATTTACGTTCACGTATACTGCCGCTCAGAACGGCACCACGTTGAACACTTCCTACGTTTCCAAGGCGACACCACAGACCGTGGGCGTGACGGGCCAGCGCATGTTCTGCTCTGACCAGTCCGGGGTGCTTCGCTATACGCTCAATGGCACTGGCTGCGCGGTTCCGGCAGTCGGCGCGACGACCGGCGGCAGCGCGGCTTTGCAGTAAGCAGGGGCAGCGAATGCACGTTCGAAGAACGAACACGGAGATTGTCTCCGCGTTCGTTCTTGTTTTTTGTGCGGCACGTGAGGGTGTTTGCTGGGGGTTGTTTGTGGCCCTTTTTCGTCACCTTAGAGAAGGGAGAGGCCACTTTTTGTCAGCGGGTGACTCTGGTTCCAAAGTTGGCCGCTATGTTCATCAATAGAAGAGGATTAAAGGCCCTAAAATACTTGAACAAAGGCCCCTGGAGTGCTGTAATCATTCCAGATTGTGGAGTTTCTACAGGACGAACGGGACTGGGGACAACGAATGCGGAAACGTTCTCAAATAGGGTTCTCGCTCATTGAACTACTGATCGTCGTTGCAATTATTCTGATCATTGCCGCGATTGCGATTCCCAACTTTCTCAAGGCTAAGATGTCTGCCAATGAAGCGAGTGCTGTGTCGTCCATTCATTCTATAAACACTTCTGAAATTGCCTATTCATCCGCGAACCCATTGATTGGCTTTTCCCAATTCCTTGCGGATTTGGGACCGTCAGGCGGCGGTTACATTGATGGGATTTTAGCCTCAGGCACCAAGAGCGGATATGTTTTCACTTACGCCATTACCGGCAACGCACCGTACAATAGCTACACATTGAATGCGGATCCCACGGTGCGGAACATCACCGGGGTGCGCAGTTTTTATAGCGATCAGCAAAATCAGACGCACTATAACGAAACGGCAGTGGCTGCCCCTACGGATCCGGCGCTGCAATAAGGAAGCGGGCTTTTGTGTCGGCGCGTTGGGCCTGATAGAGTCGTGGTGTGACGGGCACTATTGCAGTGGTTCTATTTTTTAGTTTGCTGCCGCAATTCGCGCCGGCGCCCGGCGAGGCTCTTAAACTCTTCGAACAGAAATATCATTCGGCAACCACGCTGCAAGTGAGTTTCCTGGAGCGTTACTCCGAGAATGGCACGCAGGTTCGCGTGGAGGCTGGGATTGCATACTTTCTGCGCCCGGGAAAGATGCGCTGGGATTACGAAAAGCCGGAGAAGAACGTTTTCCTGGTTGACGGGAAATACGTTTGGTTTTTTGCCCCGGCGGACCATACCGCCACACGCATGCTCAGCAAGAAGAGCGACGATTGGCGCACGCCGATCGCTTTTCTGACCACGGGAATGAAGCTTTCGCGCCTCTGCTCGGAGATAGCCGCCGCCGCAAGTTCAAGCCCCTCGCAAGCTGGAAACCAAGTCTATGGATGTCGATTGCGCGTCGCGCAAGGCGAAGAAGCCGTCAGCGCCAGGACGGTGCTGTTTGAGGTGACTCCACAAAACGAGTTGGCGCGGATAGTGATTCCCCAGGAAGCGGGGATGCAGATCGAATTTGACTTCAAGAATTGGCAGTGGAATCCGGCGCTAACGAAAACACTCTTCGAATTCGAGCCTCCTCCTGGAACAGTGATCGTGAATGGCTTGCTACCCGAGGCCCCCGGCATCCGTCAGTAAGGGTGTAGGACACTCAGGCTATCCCTTGGTCCAGCTTGCAGTTGACTCAGGAAACCCACCAGCCCCAGACCCTTTTTGGGGTACTCTCCGAATGAGGTAAACTAGAGGTCTATGGGGGAGTTTGTCTGCCGCGTAGCCGACGCCAACGGGCGAGTGTTCTCGCACGTTGAAGCCGCCGCTAGTCTTGATGAAGCCCGCCAGAAACTGGCCGACCGCGGGCTGTATATCTATTCCGTGCAGGCGCGGAACAGCCTGATCAGCGGGATGCTGGGGGTGCGCAAAGAGCGCAAGATCGGCGGGAACGATTTCCTGATCCTGAACCAGCAGTTCAACACCCTGATCAAAGCGGGTCTGCCCATTTTGAAGGCTCTGGACCTGCTGGCGACGCGGGCGACCGCTCCGAAACTTCGGCCCATCCTTGTGCAAATCCGCGACCGGGTTCGGGAAGGGAAGTCGCTTTCGGAGGCGATCGAAGAAGCCGGAGTTTTTTCGAAGGTTTATTCGACCGCCATTCTTGCGGGTGAAAAGAGCGGCAATCTTTCCGGGGTGCTGGACTACTACATTGCATACCAGAAAGTCAGCACCGGGGTAAAGAAAAAGATCGTGGCGGCGTTGGTGTATCCGATTTTGCTGGTGGTGGTGGCGACCTCCATCGTCAGCTATCTGGTCACCGGAGTTATTCCGAAATTTGCCACTCTATATAAGGATTTAGGTGTGCCGTTGCCGGGGCCGACGCAGTTCCTGATTGCGGTCACCGTGGACTATAGGAACTACATCTTTGCGGCGCTGGCGCTCTTTTTGGTTTCCGTAGTCGGGGTTTTCTTCTGGTCGCGCAGCGAGGAAGGCGGCGTGGCGTTTGACCGCCTTTTGTTCCGGATTCCGATCCTGGGTGACACCCTGCTGAAGTTTCAGGCGTCACAATTCTGCCGGACGCTGGCCACGCTGTTGACTGGTGGCACGCCGCTGGTGGCAGCGCTGCAGACCGCCTCGGAATCCATTGGCAGCAGCCTGGTGCGTGGCTCGGTGGTCAACGCGACGCAAATGGTCCGCGAAGGCGAATCACTGCACAACGCGCTTGCCGCGGGCAAGGTGATGCCGGAGTTGGCCATGGATATGATCGAAGTGGGAGAATCGAGCGGTGCGCTGGCGCCCATGCTGAACAGCGTAGCCGAGTTTTACGAGGAAGAGGTCAGCCTGCGCCTGGGGGCCATGGTTTCGCTGATTGAGCCCCTTATTCTTGTATTCATGGGATTGTTGGTAGCCTTTATCCTGATTTCACTCTATTTGCCGATTTTCTCGTTCTCGATTAACGGGAACACGCCGGCATCGTAAGGAAGAAGTTTGCATATGGCTACGCCAGACTCCAATTTGCACGAACCAGGCCTGCCGGGGAGCGCGACGGATGCGACGCAGGAGCGCGAACACGCGAGGCGGCTTGCCGACCGGTATCGCTGCGGATTTATAGACCTGACTGAACAGCGCATTGATCCGGAACTGTTTCGGACGATTCCGGCGGACCTGATGTTCCGCTACAACTTTGTGCCGCTGGTGGCGAATAACAACACGCTGGTGATAGCGGTTGCGGATCCCGGCATGGTGATCCTGAGCGACGAACTGCCGCTGCTGCTGGGAAAGAAGTTGGCCTACAAGGTGGCCACGGCGAGGCAAATCGGGGATTTGCTGAAGCGCACGGAGCAGTCGCAGCGCGTGCTGGAGCAGGCCACCGAAGCGTTTACCCTGCAGGTGTCCAAGGAAGACGAGGAAGGCGAGGAGACGATTTCGGGCGACCGCCTGACGCGGGATACCACGGTCAGCCCGGTGGTTCGCCTGGTGGAAACGATTATTTTTACCGCGCTGGAGCGCCGCGCGAGTGATATTCACATCGAGGCGCGGGACACTGAAGTCGCGGTGAAGTACCGCATTGACGGCGTTTTGCAGCACGCCATGCAGCCGATCGCCAAGGAGTGGCACTCGACGGTGCTTTCGCGCATTAAGGTTTTGAGCGACCTGGACATTGCCGAGCGGCGCGTGCCGCAGGACGGGCGTTTTCGCGTGAAGTACAAGGGGCGGTACATTGACCTGCGCGTTTCGATCATGCCGGCGAGCCATGGTGAGGACGCGGTCTTGCGCGTATTGGACAAGGAAACGCTTTCGGAAAAATTCCAGAGCCTGAGCCTGGACGTGGTGGGATTCTCGCCCGACGAGACCAAGAGATTTCGCCGCTATATTCGCGAGCCTTATGGGATGGTGCTGGTGACCGGGCCGACGGGTTCCGGTAAAACGACCACGCTGTATGCGGCCATCAATGAGATCAAGAGCGATGAGGACAAAATCGTCACCATTGAAGACCCGGTGGAATACCAGCTACGCGGAATTACGCAGATTCCCGTGAACGAAAAGAAGGGGCTGACGTTCGCGCGCGGGTTGCGCTCCATTTTGCGGCATGACCCGGACAAAATCATGGTCGGCGAAATCCGCGACCAGGAAACCGCGCAGATCGCCATACAGTCCGCACTCACGGGACACCTGGTGTTCACGACGGTGCACGCGAATAACGTCACCGACGTGATTGGGCGGTTCATCAACATGGGCGTTGAGCCGTACAACTTCGTTTCCGCGCTGAATTGCATCATGGCCCAGCGCCTGGTTCGCCTGATCTGCCATAACTGCAAGCGGCCCAAGAAACATTCACCCGAAGAGTTGCGGGAATCCGGGATTGACCCGGCATTGGTCGCGGATTTTATTTTTGCGGAGGGCGCCGGGTGCCTGGAGTGTTCCGGGACGGGATATCACGGACGTTCCGCGATCTGCGAATTGCTGGACCTGACGGACAGGATCCGCGAAATGATTGTCAGCCGGCGGCCGACTTCCGAAATCAAGCGCGCGGCTATTGAAGAAGGTATGATTACGTTGCGCGAGAGCGGTTTGGCCAAGGTAAAAAGCGGGTTGACGACGCTGCGCGAAATTAACAAGGTGACCTTCGTTGAGTAATGCAGGCGCATATCAGGGAGGGATTTACAAGGTCGACGCGGTCCGGCGATTCATGCGCTGGATCGATGCCACGCCGCATCCGTCGCTGGCGATTGAAATCACGCCGGAGCAGGTGTCGGCGGCGCGTTTTACAAGGAGTGGCTCCCTGGAAGGTTTCGCGGTGGAAGCTCTGCCGGCGGGCGCCGTGATGCCTTCGGCGATTGAAGCGAATATTGTGAACGTTGTGGCGGTGAAGGGCGCGGTCAGGAAAGTTTGCGAAACGCTGAAAATGAAAGAGGAGGACGCGGCGCTGCTGGTTCCGGATCCTGTTATCCGGGTCTTCGTGCAGCATTTCGATGATTTTCCACGCTCGTCGGAAGAAGCGATTCCCATGCTGCGCTGGAAGCTCAAGAAGAGCGTGCCCTTCGAAGTTGACGAAACGCTGCTCTCCTTTATGCGGCAGCAGCCGCGTGGCGAGGGTGTGGACGTGGTCACTGCGATCGCCCGGCTGCGCATTATAAAAGAATATGAATCCCTCCTGGAGCCGACGGGGGTGCGCGCCGGTGTGGTGCTGAGTTCGACGCTGGCGGCGATTTCGTTGGTCGAAGACGCGCGGCCTACGCTGCTCGCGCGGCTTTCCGGGACTTCACTCACCACCGCCATCGTCCGCGAAGGCGTCTTGGCGGGGTATCGTTGCACGGAGCTTCCTGCAACCGCTACGGAGGTCACGCCGCAGATGCTACTGGAAGAAGTGTTCCCGCTGGCCGCTTATTACCAGGACACCTGGCAAGAAGGAATTCAGGCGGTGCGCGTGGCGGGTTTGCGGCGAAGATTGCCCGAATTTGTGCGGCCGCTCGAAGAAGAGTTCAAGTGCAATGTTGGCTCGCTGCTGAATTCGGCAGTTTCGGAAGGACGGCTGCGCAGCGATGCGCGGCCGCTGGCGGACCGGGAACTGGAAGGCCTGGTTGGCTGGATGATGCAGCGAGCGTGAAGGAGATTAAGAGATAGCGCCATGTATGTTCGCCTGAATCTTGCGACCAATCCACTGATCAGCCACCGGCGATTCCTGGCCGGCTCGGCGGCGTTGGGCGCGGTGGGTTTGCTGCTCTTCTGTGGGCTCGGATGGCGCGCGTATAACCTGCGGAAGGCGGAGGAAAGCCTGCGCGCGCGGAGCAGCAAGATCCAGTCGGAGATGGCCGCCGTCGGCGAGCAGCGCAAGCAATTGGAGATATATTTCGCGCAACAGGAAGCGGCCGGATTCCAGGAGCGCGCCAAGTTCGTCGTCGGAGTGCTGCAGGCCCGCAGCATCAATTGGACGCAGATGTTCATGGACCTGGAGCACACCCTGCCGCCGGGCGTCCACGTGGTACACATCGAACCAAAACTGGAGAAGGGCGTGGTTACGGTGCGTTTTGTCGTGGGGGCGACCAATCAGGAAGCAAAAATGAAACTGCTGAAAGCCTTTGAGGATTCCAGTTCATTTACCCATGTGGAGCTGCAATCGGAACGCGTGGCGACGCAGCCGGGCACGGATCCTTTGACAATCGAATTTGTCGCGGTGTTTCCCAATAGCTGAACATGAGCAACTTTAAGATACAAAAACGAGTCATTATCGCCGCTCTCGGCATCCTGTTCCTGCTGGATGCGGCTCTGGCGTATCACAACTCTCAGCTGGCTGCCACACGGCAGAATCCCGAGCAGGTGTTGGCCGCGCAATCGCGTCAATTGGCCGCCGTGAAAGCGGATGTGGAGCGCGCCAGCCAGATCAAAACGGGCATGCCTGAGGTACAAAGATATTTCGACCAGTTTGAAAACACCCTGCCTCCGTTGGGGAAGGGCTACTCGATGATCTCGCAGGAACTCGACGACATCGCGCGGTCCACCCACATTCTGGTACAGGACGTGAAGTTCCGGCAGAAGGAAATTACCGGGCGCAATGTGGATGAGATAGAAGTCGAAGCGACCCTCGACGGCGATTATGCGGGAATTGTGCGGTTCCTGAACGAGTTGCAGCGTTCCAAGAACACCTACGTTGTCGATTCGCTGGGACTGGATTCGGATTTCGGCGTGGGCCCCGGCAGCCAGGGGGCTCCCGGGAACGTGAAAGTTGCGTTGCATTTTCGGTCGTATTTCCGGAAGACTTGATGCCGCAAGGGAAACAACAAAAAGAGTTGATGGTGCTCGCGGTGCTGGTGGTTATCGCGGGGTCTCTGTGGTATTTCTATTTCGGGCGGCGGGCGGCGCCGAGCACGGGGATTTCCGCGAGTGGTGAATACACGCTGATTAACGCGCAGGATTACGCCTTGATTTTTAAGGGACTGAAGAAAACACAGGGTACGGAATACAAGAGCACCGGGCGGAATATCTTTGTGATGGGCGCAATGCCGGTTGCGGAAGCAGCAATGCAGGCGGGACCCGTGAAGATGCCGTTTATGAATTATGGACCGCAGGTTCCCACGCCGCCACCGCCCGCCGACTTGCCAATGGTATTCTTTGGATATGGCATGTTGCCGGCAGGAGGGCCTAGGCAGGCGTTCCTGAAGGACCAGGCCGGCGACGACGTGCACATTGTCAGCGAGGGCGATGTGGTTCTGAATCACATTCGAATACTGCACATCGGCAACGACCGAATCGATTTTGAAGACACCACTACGGGCCAAAAAGGCTCGAAGAATCTGGAGATGCCTGCTCCGGCCGCATGAGACGCGCAATGCCAATCCGGGTGAAACACCGTGGCCAGGACGGCTACGCCCTGACGCTGGTGGTTTTTTTGCTGGCGCTGGTGGTGATTGCCAGCGTCGCAGCCGCGCCAGACATCCTTACCAACGGACGCCGCGAAAAAGAAGAGGAGATGATCTGGCGTGGCAAACAGTACGTGCGGGGCATTCGCCTATTTGTGCGCTATAACCAGATGCATGGCGGGGTCACAAAATTCCCGACATCGATGGAAGATCTCACCAAGAATAAGGTGGGCATCCGATTTATGCGCCAGGAGTATAAGGACCCGCTCAATTCGGTGGACGGTTCCTGGCGGCTGATCTACGTTGGGCCCAATGGGCAATTGATTGGCAGCCTCAAGGACCACCCCCTGCTGCCCAACGGGCAGACAGCCGGCACATCGGTGGGGAACAGCAGCGGGTTCAGCTCGCCGCTTAACGGGGGATCGCAGTCTTCGTTTGGGAGCGGCTCGTCGGGCAACTCCTCGTTTGGCAACTCCTCGTTTGGGAGTGGTTCGTCGAGTAACTCCTCCTTCGGGAGTTCTTCGTCTGGGAGTTCCATGGGGGCGGGAGCGAATTCGCAAGGCGGCGATTCGTCTTTGAACGCTATGTCCACGCCGCAGCCGATTGGTGGTTCGGACGCTTCGGCACAGATCATCGGCGGCAACATTATCGGGGTGGGCAGCAAGGTCAACAAGAAATCCATCATCTGGTACGACAAGGCGAAGAATTACCGGCAATTTGAATTTGTCTGGGATCCCTCGAAGGAACCGGTGAACGGGGGAGCGTCCGCGGGATCGCTGGGGATACCACCCACGAACACGCAAAATGGTTCGAATTCGATATTCAGCACCCCCGCCGGAAATGGCGGATTCGGACAGTCATCACCCGGAACGGGTACCACCAACTCCAATCCCAACCCTGGGAGCGGACAGAATCCTCCGCCGGGGCAGATGCCTCCGGGTCAAAATCCTTAGAACTCATCTCCTAAGTAGGCGCCCTGAAAGTTTTCACAACCTCAGGGGCTAAAGCCGGACCTTTTCCGGGGTTTTTCGGCACGACCGTTCGGCTCCGCTCAGGGCAAGCTGAAGTCGTGCCCTCCCGACGTCCGTATACGAGACAGCTTCCAGCAATCATTTCGGAGTTGCAGCTACCCGTCGGGCGCGAGGCGGAGCGTGTAGCTGCTCAAGGGGAGTCAACTTCCGGGAGTCGTTCGCGCCACGGGATCACTCGTGGGTCCAGCAGCGTCCGCCTTCAATTTCGCGTAGGTCTTGGCGATGCGCTGAACATATTTCATCGTTTCGAGATAGGGCGGAACGCGGTGGCCGTAGCGGTCAACGCTTTCCGGTCCGGCGTTATAGGCCGCCAGCGCCAGAGTCAGGTCATTTTTATATTTTTTCAGCAAATCGCGAAGATAATGCGTTCCGCCGTCAATATTCTGCTCGGGGTCAAACGAGTCTTTCACGCCGAGGAGTTCCGCAGTGCGCGGCATTAACTGCATCAAGCCGCGGGCGTTTTTGGGTGAGACTGCTTTGGGATTGAAGTTGGACTCGATAGAAATGACCGAGTGGATCAGGTCGGGATCCACGTTGTAGCGCGTGGCCGCAGCGTGAATCAATTTCTGGAAGGGCGTTTTTTCGGTCAGGGGCTCGGTGCTGGGCTCGAAAATTTCTTCCGGCTCGATGGCCGCGATTTCCTCGACGGGGACCTCGGCTACTCCGCCCTGCACGTGGAGACGGTATTTGTCGCCAAGAAGCTCGTAGCCGGAGACATTGAGGCGCGCGCCGCTGCGCAAGACCACATAGTCCGCCCGCGCGGGGGCTCCGCCGACCAGACACAGGGCGCTTAGGAGCGCCGCAGCCCTCGTAGATCTCAAGCGCACTCGGGTGTCTCCTTCAGGGCGAATCGCTCGATTGCGGCTGCCACCCCGTCTTCGTCGTTGGTCCCCGTAATGTGCCAGCCGCGCGCTTTTAGTTCGGGCACCGCATTCTCCATCACCACCGGGATTCCAGCAAAGGATAGCATCTCCGCGTCGTTGTGATTGTCCCCAATGGCCAGAATTTCCTCGCGAGCGATGCCCCGCAAGCCTGCCCATTCGGCCAGTGCGGTGCCCTTGGAAACCCGGGGATTGATCACGTCAATCATGGAAAAATCCTTGCGCTCGTACACGGTTACGGCAAGCGCGAACTCTTCGATGAATTGGACGCCGCGCAGGGCTTGTTCGGCTTCCCGCATCGGCTGCAGCGGGCCGGAGAGCATCACTTGGATGGGATCTTCGTTCAGGCAGCTTTCGAGGGGTTTGACTTGGCCCAGGAACTCCAGATTGCGCCGGTAGTAGGCCCCGCGGATGCCATCCTCCAGATCAATCGTCTCCAGCATCACCTGATTGGCCGCCGGGCGATCGAAGACCACGGAGGCGCCATCGCGCCACGCCTGCGTTGCCTGCAGTACGCGAAGAGCAGTGTCCCGCGGCAACAGGTGGCGCACGTGGGTTTTACCGTCCTTGGTGCGCACTAGAGCGCCGTTGTTGACGATCATCGTCAGGGGCGATGCGATCTGCCTGGCCACGGGCATAGCAAAGTCATAACGGCGGCCGGTCACCAAGGCAACTTCAATCCCGCGACGCGCGGCTTCGGCGATCGCGGCGCGGTTGCGCGCGGAAACTTCGAAGCGGCTGTTGAGCAGGGTGCCGTCAATGTCGAGGGCGATGAGCTGCACGGGCATGTGTCTATTTTAGCTGATTCGACGGGCGGCACCTGCGGAAACGCGTGTGCTAGACTTTTCGTCATGTCCACCCATCGGTTGTACTACGACGATTCGTATCTGCAGAACTTTGATGCGCGGGTGTTGAGTTGCTCTCCTGCGGAGCCCGTGCAGGGAGACTCTGGCATGCAGCCGGCGTGGGAGGTATTGCTGGATGAGACCGCGTTCTATCCAACCTCGGGAGGGCAGCCCAACGATCTGGGATTGCTGGGAGAAGCGGTGGTGCTGGATGTCCGCGAAGAGGACGATGACATAGTGCACATAGTCGACCGCGAGCTGGACTCAGGCAGTGTGAAGGGCTGCGTGAACTGGCCGCGGCGGTTTGACCACATGCAGCAGCACACGGGGCAGCATTTGCTTTCGGCGATGTTTGAGGAACGGTTTGGTTTGCCGACGGTGTCGTTTCATCTGGGCGCGGAGCTCTGCACGATTGACGTGCGGGGCGGCGAGCCTTCGCGGGATCATTTGATCGGGGCGCAGCGCGCCGCGAACAAAGTGATTTTTGAAGATCGGCCTGTGAACGTGCGTTATGGCACGCGGGAACAACTAGCGGGACTTGGGGTGCGGAAGGAGGTTGAGCGTGAGGGGTTGTTGCGAGCGATCGAGATTGAAAGCGCGGATCTCCAGCCGTGTGGCGGGACGCATGTGAAGTCGACCGGGCAGATTGGGATGATTTTGGTGCGTGGTTGCGGCAAGGTGCGGCAGGATTGGCGCGTGGAGTTCGCATGTGGCCGGCGGGCGGAACAGTTGGCCACGGCGGATTTCGAGCGCGAGCGGGTGCTGATGGGAGCGCTGGGGTGCGCGCAGGACGAATTGCCTGAGGCCGTGGGGAAGCTGGCTGCGGAGCGGGATGCTCATTTTAAGAGCTTGCGCAGCACGCTGCAGCAGTTTGCGGAGACGAAGGCGATCCAACTTGTTGCCGCTGCACCGGTGGCGGCGGATGGGAATCGGGTGGTGGCAATCGTTCTGCGAGGCGTGCATCCGGAGTTGCTGTTGCCGCTGGCCACGGAAATCGCCAAGAAGGAAGGTGGGGTAGCACTGCTGGCGCTGGAGGAGTCCCAGCAATTGGTGTTTGCGCAGCACCCGGGCGCGAACAAAGATCTAGCCGCAATTCTCAAAACTGTGTTGGCCGTCCATCCAGGTAAAGGCGGGGGCACAAAGGATTTTGTCAGAGCGAAATTGGCCGACAGGGCATCGGTGGCTAGTGCGCTCGATCTGGCGAGAAGCCTGACGCTGGGGTAATCCGGCCGGGGATTCTGTGACGGGAACGGGTCGCATTGGGATATGCCCAGACCCTTCAAGTTGACGACACTTAGCTGTGGTATACACTTGGGGGAAGGTTCCACTACAAAGGACTCCCCAACATGATTTTACGCCGCCGGATCTGCCTTGCGGTCTTTCTGCTCTGCACCCCGCCCGCTTTTGGGCAGCAATCCACCGCTCCTTGTGCGCTGACACCACTGACTCCCCCCAAGCCGGGAGCCAATATGTTCACGCCGGTGCAGGAGGAGGAACTCGGCGATTTTTTCGCGGATCAGGTGGCGGCGAGAATCCGACCCATTGAGGACAAAGAACTGAGTGCGGAGCTTGAACGAATCGGCGCCCAGCTGGTGAAGCATCTGCCTCCGTCGCAGCTAAATTTCCGTTTCTATCTTTCGGACGCTCCGGAGACAAACGCGATGTCCCTGGTGGGTGGAAGGGTGTACGTGACGCGGAAACTGATCGGGATAGTGCGGAGCGAGGATGAACTGGCGGGAGTGCTGGGACATGAGTTAGGCCATATCGTGACCCACCAGCAGGCGAAATTATACACGCGGGTGTTCCGGGAGAAACTGGGCATCACGGAGGTCGGGGACCGGAAGGATCTGTACCAGAAAGTGAACCGAATGTACGACGAGTGGACCAAACACGGGACGATAACCGTCGATCCCGAGAAGGACCAGCAGGAAGCCGACAGGACCGGCTTGGAAGCGGTGGTGAGGGCTGGGTATGCTCCGCAAGCGCTGGCGGAGTTCTGGGACCGCTTTACCGAGAACAAGGGGAAAACCGGGAGCTGGTTCAGCGAGATGTTGCAATCGACGCAGCCCGATACCAAACGCTACCGGGAGATGACGAAGGAGCTGGTGACCCTGCCCGCGGCTTGCCGGGATTTGCAGCCTGCGGGCGCGTCGGACGCATTTCGGAAGTGGCAAACGGCCGTGGTGAACTTCAAGGGAGTGCGCACCAGGGACGAACTGCACAATGTGGTGTGGCAGAAAAAGCTCGATCCGCCATTGCAGGACGCGGTGCATACCCTGAAATTCAGTTCCGATGGGAAGTACGTGCTGGCGCAGGACGGCGGGAACATTTTCGTGTTGAGCCACGAACCCTTCCAGACATTGTTCCGTATCAACGCAGCCGATGCCTATCCGGCGCGGTTTACTCCGGACTCGACGGAGATCGTGTTTTACGACCGATCGTTGCGGGTGGAGAGATGGAGCTTGAAGACCCAGGAACAGGTGTCGACTTCGGAAGTGTACGTGCACCACCAATGCATGCAGACGCTCCTCTCTCCGGACGGAAAGACACTGGCTTGTTATCGTTCCACGCGCGATCTGACGCTGGTCGACGTGGCTTCCGGGGAACACCTGCTGGAGAAAAAGGACTTTCTTGAGGGAAAGGTGGAGGTTGGGAACGAAGCACTGGACACGCTGCGCATCCAGTACACGCTGCAATATATCAATCTTGGTTTCTCGCCCGACGGGCGTTATTTCGTCGCTGCTCTGAAGAATGAGCACAATCTGATTTATGACATTCGGGGAAAGCGTGAAATTCCGGTGCCGGGGCCCCTGAAAGGGTACTTGGGAACGGCATTCGCTTTTATCACCCCCGACCGGATCATCGGTCATGCCGGGGCGCGTGGAGAAAAATCAGCGATTGTAGAGTTTCCTTCGGGCAAGGTGATCCGCCAGGTGGACTTGGGAGGAGCGCGGCCGACTCCGGCCACCCATGGAGACTACATCCTCATCCGGCCAATCAAGGATTTCGCCGTGGGGATTCTGGACGTGAACGCGAACCAGATCGTTGGAGCGAACAAACAGTCGGCGATGGATGTTTACGACAAGCAGTACGTATCGGAGCTGAAAAACGGACAGATCGGCCTGTTTGGGGCAGCTCCGGCGCCGATGGCGGTGGCGACTCTGCCGAGAAGCGCCCTGGGGACAGTGCGCACGGCGGCCCTGTCGGACGACCTGAACTGGCTTGCGGTATCGGAAAAAATGCGCGGGGCGGTGTGGGCGCTGCCAACGAGTTCGCGGGTCTTGAACTTGAGAGAATTTCGTGGCGCGTATATCAGTCCCGAAGGTGTCCTATTTGCGGATTTCCCCAAACATGATGCCACGCCGAGGTCGGTCGCACGGATCGCCTTACAGCAGAGGCAGTTCACCGAAGCGCTGAAGGATCCGAATGCAACCTGGAAGCAACGGGGGGAATACCTGGTCAACTTGCGATCTGCCAATAAACCAAATGATTCCGCGGCGAAGCCGGATGAAAAGACGGAGGAGGCAGCGGAAGCACCCGTTGAAGGCTTGAACTGGCATGTTGAGGAGACCAATGTGCCTCAGGAAGTGCAGCAGAACACGGTTTTTGAAGTTCGCAAAGTGGAGACGGGAGAACTACTCTGGTCGCAAGCATTTCCAAAGCAGACGCCACGCTACTTTGTCCACCCAAGTCACAAAACCGTCTGCTTTGTTTGGTTGGCGGGACAAGATGCTGCGAAGAATGAACTAAAGGCTCACACAGACTGGCGCGGGCGAGTGACGTCGGTGGCAGATACGGACGTGTTAGTGGAGGTCAACGACCTGGGGACCGGAAAACTGCTCGGTGGAGCGATTATCGGTACTGGCGGAGGTTCTTATGAAATAAACGAAGTGTGGGCCGAGAGCGACTTGCTGCTACTCACGGATGACCGCGAACGCACGATTTTGTACTCGCTCTCGAGCGGCAAAGAACGTGGAAAAGAGGTGGGTTCCCTAGTGGCATTTTCGCAGGCCGCCGGTTCGTTGTGCCTGCAGAAGGTGCCGGGGCGCCTGGAGATTTACTCGCTGGAAACGATGGAAAAAACGGACGAGTTCGCATTTTCGAGCCAGGTGTCCATGGCCGCTTTTGTAGGGGGAAAGAGGTTGTTTGTGTTAACCGCGGACCAGACCGGGTACTTGCTGGAGCCCGCAACGACGTCACACACCGCGGCGAACAGCGGGATTAAGTGAAGGCGGACGCCACGGTGCCGTATGGCGAATACTTTGACGAACAGTTGGGGAATAACGCGTTACAAAATTGAATTCACGGTTTGGTTTTAAGAGCAGCCAGAGTGCGGATGATGGGGGACTGGTTATTGAACCAGTGTTTTTCGGTTTCGAGGAGAACGCGGCGACCCAGGGCGGCGAAAAGGGCGCGAGTTGCTTCTGGTTTTGTGTTGGCGGTGCGCAGAAAATCGAGAAACACTGGAGTTTGTTCCGGCCCACGGGCAAGAATGCCCAGGCCGTGGCCGTGCTCGATGTTGAAGCTGGGATAATTGGGGGAGAGCTCGCGCCAGAGTTGATGAACGCCGAAGCCGCCCTGGGTTTCCATGGTGTCATGAAAGAGGAGCACGGCGCGTTCGCTGAGTTTCGGTTGCCACGTTTCGTAGTCTTTCTTCACCGCTTCGTAGTAGTGCAGGCCGTCGATGTGTAGCAGGTCCACGGAGCGATCCGGGACGTGGGCGAGCGCTTCATCGAAGGTCATTCGCAGCAGCGTGGAGAACGATTCGAACTGCCGGTGGTGTTCGTTTAATTCCTGAAAGACGGATTCTTTGTAATAGGTGGCATGGGCATCGCCCTTCCAGGTGTCCACGGCGTAGCAGCGCGTGCTGGACCTCGTCTCGGCCACCGCCTGGCAGAAGGCGCAGTAGGACACGCCATGCTGGGTGCCGAGCTCGACTGAGACGCGGGGTTGCAGCATTTCGACTAGCAGCATGGCCAGGGGAACGTGCTCGGTCCAGCCGGATTTTTTGTGCATGCGATTGGGCAGAGTATAGAGGAGTCGCCAGTCCAAGGGGTTGAAGTCTGCTTGCATGGTGACAATTCTACCTGTGGCAGGAAGGGAGGGCTAGCGGGGTTCGGAGGGAACAGGGTGTGCAATGCGACGAAAGGCGCCGCCGACCCGGTCGGGGCCGCTACAACGGCGGTTAGAAGAAGCGAGTGCGGACGCGGTCTGGGAGGTTGGCCAGATCCACCATGGTTAGGAAATCGATGGTCGTGAATTCGCGGTCAATTGCTGGAGGGCCACAGATGCGACCGGAGATTTCTAGATACGCGCGGAAGAGCCGTGGCGGGCGGGTGGATTGCACAGACGCCCCCGTAGCGTGGCAGGCCTGCCCCGGTTGGGGAAGGGTGCGCAGTGCCGGTACAACGAGGTACTTTTCCTTGAGCGCCTCGTACATGGCCATGCCGTAATTTTCGTCTTGCGAGGAGACCGAACTGCAGCCCACCAGATAGCGCACTTCCTGGCGGGTGGCGTAGACGGCAATGCCCTTCCAGAGGGCGTGGAGGACCATGATGTTGCGGAAATCGGCGTGAACGCAGGCGCGGCCGAGTTCCAGCAACTGTCGGCGGATTGGTTCATAGACGGAAAAATCGAAGATCTGGTTGCCGTAGTAGCCGAGATTGCGGCGGGCCACCTCGCCGGTTTGCAGCCGATAGGTGCCAACCAGTTTGCCGGACTCAAGGTCGGTGACCATGAGGTGGTCGCAGAAACTGTCGAAGGGGTCGATGTCGAGGCCGTCGCGTTCGGATGTGGATAGGCCTTCCCCCAATTCAAGATTGAAAACGGAGTAACGAAGTCGCTGGCAGGCGGTCAGGTGATCAGCCGTTTGAGCGAGGCTGACGCGGAAAAGCGAGGTTTCGGCTAAGAGTGGCTCGTTCGTTACCGTTTTCACAGTTGACCTCTGGCTGTCCTCAGTGTCGCGTGGCCTAAGTTTCGGCAATGTTTCAAGCAGGTTATTTTCGCGTTCAGACTGTGTACTGTTACGAAACGTTCTCTGCTCCTCCCATCAATCTTACCGACAAGGCGACAGAAAGGGTAGCTGGGCCCAAGTGCGGCCGGGGGCCAAAGCAAGCACACCGTAGTGCGTGCTTTGTCGCCGCCTCGAGGCCTCACGCTTGCTGCACATCGGGTACAAGCTGTTTATTCGGTTCTACGGTTCGCAGGGCTACCCAAGACAGCAAATAGAGGCACGCGGCCAGAATCAGCAGGGCCCGCAGGCCGGTCCAATAGGAGAGCGATTCCAGCAGGCCGCCGACCAGGGCACCGAGCAGGTTGGAACCCAGCGTGTTGCTGCGGAATCCCGCCAGCGCGAAACTTCGAATGAACACAATTCCCGCAAAAAACACGGGCAGGCAGAGGACCAGGGAGGCGGCGATCAATTTCAGGGCAAATGAGCGGAAGAAGAACTTTTCCAAGGGAATCAGGTAGGACAGCGCGATGGACAGAAAAATTCCGAGGTACCCGGCGCTGCTGGGGATGGAAGGGAAGGCCTGGACCAGCAGGTTGGAGGCGACAATGATCAACATCAGGCTGCCAATCACGATCGCGTTTACGGCCCAGGTGGTGCCAAAGAGCAAAGCCATTTTGCTGACGATCTGCGCTTCGAGCAGAAGGAAACCGGCCCCGAGGAAGAAGAAATGCCAATTGAAGGATTGGCTGGCGGTGCCGACTTCGCGGAGAAAGACCCAGCAGAGAATGATCAACGCAATGGAAATGAGAATTACGGTGGCAGAGAGGCCGCGGTTGCGCTGATAGAAGTAAGGCCAGTCGTCAGTGGTTAGCGTGGCATCCTGCATCGGAACGCCGCCGTGTTCGTGGAGGTAGGTTGCCAGGGCGGGGTCCGCGATGGATTGAGCGATCCTGGTTCCGGAGCCGCTGACAAAGAATGTGCCGCTGGTGGCGTAAAACGGGCGCTCGGCTTGCACCTCGATGGGAGGGGCGTCAAAGACCTTATCGAGGAGATTGTACAAACGGCCGGCAATCCAGGGTGACGCTACCCAAAACTTGACGATGAGGATGCCACCGGGGCGAAGGCGCTGCTTGGCGGCGGTCAGGGCCTCCAGGGTGTAGACGTAATTGTCGATGCGGATGTTGGTGAAGTGCGAGGTGGTGGTATGAGAATCGAGCAGGGAAAAGACGATTAAGTCGAACTGCTCGGAGCTGTTTTGAATGTAACTCCGCGCGTCATCGAGCACGGGAGTGACATGCGGCGAGTCATAGGGCTTCTCAAAATGGTATTTGCGCCCGAGTTTCAGGATCAGGGGATCAATCTCGACCGCAACCACGTGATCGGCGCCACTGCGGACCGCGGCGGCCACATCGTTCCCGGTTCCCGCGCCCAGGATCAGCACCGATTCAGGGTGGGGATAGAAGTGGTAGGGAAGGTTGTAGGCATTCCATTCGATGCTTTCGGCTTTGAAGATCTTGGGATGTTGCTCGACGAAAGCAGGCGAGAGATTGAAAATCTGCTGATACCAATCGTCGTTGGTGCTCAACTCATAGGAGATGAGTTCGTTTCCGTCATAAACCGGGGCGATGGCCAGCTTTTGATAGGGAGACCAGTAGACGGTGCCCTTGCCGCCGCTACTCAGGCTGGCCAGAGTTACGCAGACAATCAGGGTGGCCGCGGAGAGATAACGAATTCGCGGGACTTTCCAGAGCAGGGCGACCATCAGCAATCCGGCGAAAGCCAGCCAGATTCCGGGAGGCTGATAGAGGAAGCACAGCAGGGTGTACAAAAGAATTCCGGCCAGGCTGCCCAAAATGTTCACCGAGTAGCTGGAGATTCCGCGCTTGGCGTTTTCCAGATACCAGCCAATCATTTGCCCGACGGGAATGAAGATGAAGGCAATCAGCGTGAATAGCAGGACGACGACGGTCATCGCGGCACACAGCCCGGAGAGGGAAAGGAGATTAAAAGGCTCGGAGGGCACGCTCCAGAAATTCGATTCCGAGAAGACACCCAGATAGGACGGGAGCCTTCCAATGAGGATTCGCAATGGAGTCCAGGGCGCTTTGATCAGGCAGACGATCGTCAGCAACGGGAGCAAAGTAGTGAGAATATTGATGCGGCGTTTGCTGAGGTAACATCCCAGGCCAAATCCGAGGAAGCACGCGATGAGCACGAAATTCTTGAAGTACGCGAACATCCGGATTTCCGAAGAGACCCAGCGAATCATCAGCAGCTCGAGAAAAAGCCCGAACACGCTGGCCAAGGCCAGGCGGCCGTAGGAAAATCCTCCGATTGATTCCATCGAGAAGAGCCAGCCTCCGCCGGACATGTTATCGGCGCCGCCGGAACTTCTGCGCTGATTGCGGTAGAAGCGGAATAAATAGGCATCCACAACGACGGAGACGGCCACGACCACAGCAAACGGTGCGATGAACTCTTTATAGTGTGTAGGCAGCGAACTCACCATGGGCTCCTTGGAATGGCCTCTCGAAACAACTCTGTTGCAGGTTGCGGGGTTAATTTATTGCCGATCGTGAACGCCCGATGCGCGAGTTCACTGCGGCCGAAGATGCGAATCGGTAAAGCCGATGCCGTGGCGGCGATTAGAGTTCCCTCCGGGTAAGCCTCCCCAAGCGTTGTTCAACAGGAATCCCGTTTGGCACCAAACAGGTTACCAAGATTTCAGAATTTTGCGCATCGGGCGGCTGTGAATAACCTTCCGGCCGCATCCGCATCTAAGCCGGGGAAGCTCACAGGCCCCTGATTACAGGCGAAGCTTGCTTGAGTCGTTCAGGCTTGGAATGTGGTATTTGGCAGCGTCCTTACTGGGTTTAAGGGACCCGGAGAGTAGCGCGCTGGCCTGCCGAGAGTTTCGGGGCCTGGCAAACTCCGAGCTTGCCCGGGAGGGTGGGCGGGTTTAGTATCATGCTCCTCGACCACGGCAGCTTAAGTTAAGAGATAGACCAAGGAGGCTCCCGTGAAGCTTAGTTGCATAAAGTCCCTTGATTGTCTGCTGGCTGGGTTCGTATTCTTCTCCTCCACAACTTCCCATGCACAAGCTCTGAGGCCCACCAGTCCAAGGGATCCGGGAGATATGCCGCCTGATATACGAAACGTCGCCAACCGGAGATGAGAGCGAAATTCAGGAGCTTTGAGGCCGACTGAAACGCCCGCTCCGCCGGCGGGTAGTGCTGAAGGCAACCGAAGAAACACTGCTGGGGGACAACATGAATACGCTGTCGAAATATAAATTCTGGATAGGCGGAGCCCTCGGCTTAGTGGTCATCGGCCTGGTTATTGGAGCGGTGCGCCCCAAGGGAGTATCGGGGGCGACTCCGGGCGCGCCGCCCGAGGTTGAGGTGGTGCAGGTGGAGCAGAAGGATGTGCCGATTTATGGGGAATGGATCGGGACGCTGGATGGCCTGACCAATGCAGACGTCAGGGCGCAGGTTACCGGCTACATCATGCGGCAGGCTTACCAGGAAGGGGCTTTCGTCAAAAAGGGTCAGTTGCTGTTCGAGATCGACCCGCGTCCGTTTCAGGCGGCGCTCAGCCAGGCGGAAGGGCAATTGGCGCAAGCCCAGGCCTTGCTGGCCAACGCCCAGGCGGTGCAGGGAAGAACGCAGTTGGATGTGGAGCGGTACACGCCGCTGGCGAGGGAACAGGCAGCGAGCCAACAGGATCTGGACAATGCGGTTCAGAATAACCTGGCGGCGAAGGCCTCCGTAGCCACCGCCGAAGCGCAAATTAAAACCTATGAGGCAGCGGTCGAAACGGCCAGGATTAATCTGGATTTTACGCGGCTGACCGCGCCCATCGATGGTATCGCCGGGCAGGCGCAACTTCAGGTAGGGGCGCTGGTCAATCTGAGCAGCGGGGCGGTGACTTCCGTGTCCACGGTTGATCCTATCAAGGTGTATTTCACGGTGGGCGAACCGCAGTATTTGGCCTGGAGAAGGCGCTACCCGACGGAGACCAGCCGCCTGGAAGCCGACAAGAAGCTGCACCTGAAATTGATATTGGCGGATGGGTCGATGTATCCCTACGAGGGGACGTTCTATTTTGCGGACCGCCAAGTAAACGTGAGCACCGGGGCGATTCGACTGGCGGGCCTTTTCCCAAATCAATACAACATTCTGCGCCCGGGCGGTTACGGAAAAGTTCGTGCAGTGATCCGGCTGCAGCAAGGGGCATTGGTGGTGCCGCAACGTGCGGTGGCCGAACTGCAGGGAGGCTACCAGGTTGCCGTGGTGGGTTCCGACAACAAGGTGAGCATTCGGGCAGTGACGGTTGGAGACCGTGTGGGGAGTGACTGGGTCATCTCCGATGGGCTGAAACCCGGGGAAAAAGTGGTAGCGGAAGGGATTCAGAAAGTGCGCCCGGGTTCGCAGGTGAACCCAAAACCGTTTGCCGGCGGGCGAGAGGCGAAGGGTAAATAGTCCATGTCAAGATTTTTCATCAATCGCCCGATTGTTGCCATGGTGATTTCGATTGTGATGGTGATGGTTGGGTCGCTCACCATACTGAATTTGCCGGTGGCACAGTTTCCCAACATCGCTCCGCCAGAGATTCAAATCCTGGCCACGTACGTAGGCGCGGACGCGCAGACCCTGGAGCAGGCGGTGGCCACGCCCATCGAGCAGCAGATGAGCGGAGTGGACAACATGAATTACATGTATTCGCTGAATGCGACGGCGAACTCCACCACTAGCCTGATTGTGGACTTCGATGCGAAAACCGATCCGAACACGGATTACATTCTGGCGCAAAGCCGGGAAACGCTGGCGGCTTCGCAGCTTCCCGTGGACGTGACGAATTATGGAGTGAACGTTCGCAAGTCAGTTACCGCGCCGCTGACACTGACGGCGATTTACTCGCCGAATGGAACGTACGACGCGACGTTTTTGGCAAACTACGCGTACATCAATCTGGTAGATCCGATTTTGCGGTCGCCCGGGATCGGCAACGTGCAGGTGTTTGGAGCGGGGCAGTACGCGATGCGGCTGTGGGTGAAGCCGGACCAGTTGTCGAAGCTGGGCGTGACTGTTCCGGAGATTGTGAGCGCGATTCAAGCGCAGAACACGGTGAACCCGGCGGGGAAGGCTGGGGGCGAGCCGGCGCCCAAGGGCCAGGAATTTACGTATTCGGTTCTGGCGCAAGGGCGGCTGGTGTCGCCGGAAGAGTTCGGGCAGATCGTGGTGCGCGAGACGCCTGATGGCGGAACCGTGCGGGTGCGCGACGTTGCGCGAATCGAGCTGGGTTCGCAGGATTACAGCATCGCCGGACGGTATAACGGAAAGAACAGCGCCATCATCGCCACGTATCAACTTCCGGGGTCGAACGCAGTGGATGCAGCCGCCGGGGTCAACAAGTTGATGGCGAAGATGAAAGAACGGTTCCCGGAGGACCTGGACTATGTGGTGGCGTTGGACACGACGCGGTCGGTCACGGAGGGGATGAAAGAAATTGTTGTAACGCTATTCATCGCGCTCGCGCTGGTTATTCTGGTGGTGTACATCTTTTTGCAGGGCTGGCGGGCGACGTTGATTCCTTTGCTGGCGGTGCCGGTTTCGCTGGTGGGCACGTTCGTGCTGTTTCCGCTGTTCGGTTTTTCCATCAACACGCTTTCGTTATTCGGACTGGTGCTGGCGATCGGATTGGTGGTGGACGACGCCATCGTGGTGGTGGAGGGCGTGGAGCGCCACATTGAAGAGGGAATGACGCCGAAGGACGCGGCGTTGAAGGCAATGGAAGAGCTTTCCGGCCCCGTGGTGGGCATCGCCCTGGTGCTTTCCGCCGTATTTGTGCCGACGGCCTTCATTCCGGGCATCACCGGCAAGCTGTATCAGCAATTCGCGGTGACCATCGCGATTTCCGTGTTGCTGTCGGCGTTCAATGCGCTGACGCTGAGCCCGGCGCTGGCGGCACTGCTGCTGCGGCCGAGGGAATCGAGCGGCGGGCTGCTGAAGAAGTTTTTTAACTGGTTCAATCGGGTCTTTGACAGGGCCACGAATGGTTATGTCAGTTGGAGCGCCGTGCTGGTGAAAAAGAGCAGTTTCGTGGTGGTGTTGCTGTTGGCATTCTGCGTTGCTGCAGGTTTCTGCGCCAAACGTGTCCCGTCGAGCTTTCTGCCCGACGAGGATCAAGGATATGCCTACGTAAATGTGCAGTTGCCCAATGGATCTTCGCTGGAGCGGACCACGGCGGTTTCGAAGGACGTGGAAAAGATCCTCATGAACACACCGGGGGTACAGCACGTGACGTGTTTCGTGGGATTCAGCCTGCTTAGTTTTGTGCGCACCACGTATAACTCGACGTTTTTCGTGACTTTCAAGCCCTGGGGTGAGCGCACCGCAAGAGCCGAGCAATTTCAATCACTGAAGGCGCACCTGAACCAACAGCTGAGCAAGTTGCCGGCCGCGGTTGCATTCGGTTTTTCTCCGCCGGCCATTCCCGGTGTCGGCACCGCCGGAGGGTTTACATTTATTCTGGAAGACCGTTCGGGGAGCGATCTTCAATTTCTCTCGAAAAACCTGGCCACGTTCATGGACGCAGTGCGAAAGCGACCGGAAATAGGCAGCCTGAGCACAACTTTCCTTGCCAGCGTGCCGCAGCAGTTTGTCCAGGTGGACCGCGATAAGGTGTTGAAACAGGGCGTGGCCCTCAGCGACGTCTACCGGACGATTCAGTCCTTCATGGGCGGCTATTTCATAAACTATTTCAACCGTTTTGGCCGCCAGTGGCAGGTGTATATCGAGGCGGAAGGCGAGGACCGCGCGAGGCCTGAGAACGTGGGACTGTTCTATGTCCGCAACAACAAGGGTGAAAACGTGCCGCTCTCCACGCTGGTGGACATCAAGCCGCGCCTGGGGCCGGAATTTTTGTTGCGCTTCAACGAATACCGTGCCGCGCAGATCAACGGCAGCGCGGCGCCCGGCTACAGCGCGGACCAGGCCACGGCGGCGCTGGAGGATGTGTTCAAGCAGACCATGCCGCGAGAGATGGGCTTTGACTATTCGGGCATCTCGTTCCAGGAACAAAAGGCGAGGGAAGGCGTGCCTCCGGCGGCGATCTTTGGGTTGTCGCTGCTGTTCGTGTTTCTGATTCTGGCGGCGCTGTATGAAAGCTGGACGTTGCCGTTCAGCGTATTGTTAAGCACGCCGGTGGCGATCTTTGGCGCCTTCGCATTTCTATATTTGCGCCGGTTCGTGCTGAGCGCTTTCCTGCCGTTGTACCTGGTGCAGATTGAGAGCGATGTTTACTCGCAAATCGGCCTGGTGATGCTGATCGGTTTGGCCGCGAAGAACGCGATTCTGATTGTAGAATTTGCGAAGGATCAGTTCGAGAAGGGCAAGCCACTGGCGGATGCCGCGCTGGAAGGAGCGAGGTTGCGTTTGCGGCCGATCTTGATGACGTCCTTCGCGTTCATTCTGGGCTGTGTGCCGCTGTGGACGGCGACCGGAGCGGGGTCGGTTGCACGGCAGATCATGGGCACGACGGTGATCGGCGGGATGGTGGCCGCCAGCGCGATCGGAATTTTCTTCGTGCCGGCGATCTTTTATATGGTGGAAAAATGGTCAGGCGCGGACAAGGAGCAGGCTCCGGGAGCTTTCCCCGCCGAGCCAGCGCCGGCGCCGGGGGACTGACATGGAACACACCAAGAGCGGAGTACCGGAAGCAGGCTGGAGCAGTCTATGAAGGGATTCGAGAAATTCCTGTTCGCCGTTCTGGTTTCCGGCTTAGCCGGGGGATGCCGTGTGGGCCCGAACTATCAGAAGCCTGCTATTCAGACGCCCACGGCTTATCGCGACTTGCGGGAAGGCGCGCAGGTGCAGGCCCAGGTGGCGTCGTACGCGGATCTGCCGTGGTGGCAGGTGTTTCAGGATCCGGGATTGCAGGAATTGATCCGCACGGCGCTGAAGCATAACTATGACTTGCAACTGGCGACCGAGCGGATCAATGCAGCGCGAGCGCAGGTTGGCATTACGCGGTCCAGTTTGTTTCCGCAAGTGGCGGGAAACGGGAATTTCAGCGGGGGAAAAGAGAACAATTTCCAAACCAGATACAACTTCCTGGTGCTCTCGGCGGATGCGGCGTTCCAGTTGGACTTTTTCGGGAAGTTGCGGCGGGCGACCGAGGCGTCGCGGGCGGAACTGCTGGCCACCGAGGATGCGCGGCAGACGGTGGTGTTGACGCTGGTGAGCGACGTGGCGAGCGACTATTTTGCGCTGTTGCAGCTAGACCTGCAGCTGCAGATCACGCGGGAGACGATCAAGACGCAGCAAGACTCGGTGAAGCTGACCAATTTGCGCCTCGAGCACGGCGTGGCCACCAAGCTGGATGTCTTGCAGGCGCAGCAGGTTCTCGATTCGGCAAATGCCACGGTCCCAGACCTGGAAAGGCAAATCGCGCAGGAAGAGAACGCCATCAGTATTTTGCTGGGGAACTATCCGCAAGGGGTGCCGCGCGGACGCACGCTGGTGGAGCAGACGCTGCCGCCGGAGGTGCCGCCGGGGTTGCCCTCGGCGTTGCTGGAGCGGCGGCCGGATATTCGCGAGGCGGAGCAAGTGCTGGTGGCTTCCAACGCGGAGATTGGAGTGGCCAAGGCGGAGTTCTTTCCGCAAATCTCGCTGACGGCGGCTGGCGGCGGGGCGTATGGGCGTAGCACCGCCTTCTCCGGCCTGATGAGTTCGCAACTGGGAATCTGGTCCTACGGGGCGCAGGTGAGCCAACCGGTCTTTACGGGCGGGGCGCTTACGGGAAATTTGAAGCTGGCGAAATCGCAGAATCAACAGGCACTGATCGCTTACAAGCAAACCATTCAGCGCGCGTTTGGAGACGTGTCCGATGCGCTGATCGGATATGAGAAATACCACCAGGTGCGGTTGCGGCAGGAAGATTCCGTTGCGGACTTGCAGGAGTCGGTGCGTTTGTCCATCTTGCGGTACAAGGGCGGCACAACGACGTATCTGGAAGTTCTGGACGGACAGCGGTCGCTGTTTAACGCGGAACTGGTGCTGGCGCAGGCGCGGGGAACGGAGTATCAGAGCCTCGTGCAGCTGTATCGGGCGCTGGGCGGGGGTTGGCAGCAATAGTGGGGGGCCTAGTCGATCGCAGGTGAAGTTGCTTCGGGAACTTCGGAAAGATCTCGGAAATGTTTCTAGCGGGCGGCGGCCAATTTTTCTAGTTCGGGGAAGGACGACGCTTCCACGATAGTGCGCACCGGGGGCAGAGTTTGTGTCTCGAGGGCGCGCGCCAACATTTTTAGGGCCAGCTCCATGGTGACGGAGGTGACTACCGCGGCGGCGAGAAGGCGCGAGCCCACCAAGGGCCTTACCTGGCTTGCAACACCGATGCCGAGGAACGGCACGTCCATCCATTTTTTCCGTTGATCTTGATCGCTGATACTCTGGAATGCCTTTCTGGCGCCGACGGCGAGTTCGTGCGTTTGCCCGGCCACCAGGCCAAATTTTTCGGCGCGAGAGGTCGCCAGCTTTAGCCACGCTGCGACGCTTTGATTGGCGCTCTCTTCGCTCCATTTGCTGCGGAGGGTGGTCAACTGGATATTCTGGGGCCGGGCGCTTTCCATGCCCTCGAAGCGCAGGGTCGCGACGGAGCTCATGCTGGGCCCGGCGATGAAAAGGGCCGATCCGCCATTGGGCAAAAGCGCGGCGAGTTGCTTGCCTTGCAGGCGGCCAATTTCATTTTGTCCCTGGGTGACCGTGAACACGGGAACCTGGGAGGATTTGCGGAGCGTCTGAACATAGTCAACATCCGTGTTGCTGATTACCCAGGCAATCCCTTGCGCAACGGCCGCTTCGGCGACCCGCGGCAGCCCGGTGGCGGTTACCGGTTCGACTAAGATCGCATCGGGCCGGGCGTCTGAATTGGATTGGATGATTTCCAGCAACTGCTGGCTTTGCAGGATGGAGTCATCGTTGGCGTGGATGACTTGCAGATCCAGGCCCAGACGTTCGCCGGCTAATTTCGCCACTACGCTTTGTTCGTGCTGATAGGCGTTGTCATTGGGAAGCGAAACCACGATGCGCAGTTTCTTCAAGGAGCGACCCTCCGAGTGGGCAACCTGGATAGTATAAGCGGTCGGATTGCGGGGTCTCAAAGGGTAGTGGGAGTCCGCAAAGCGATGATTGTGGTGGACGTTAGTATGGAAAAGGACACACTGGCGAGGAGGAAATTGGAGGGGGGGACGGTTCGAGTTTGAAAGTTTAAAGTTAGAGAAGACAGGCCGAGACGCACCGAAGCGACCTCGAGCGACCCCAAGGTTCAGGTACCAAACCCCGGAACCTGGGCCACCCCCTGAGCAGAACGCAGCATTCTGCGTTCGCGCGCGGAAGACCATCCATCAGCGTTAACTCAGCCCAGGCTGTTATTCTGAACTGTGACGGCAATGCCGGAAACAGAGACCCAAACCCCGCTTCGGACGGGCTTCCTCCGATCGTTTATCCGATGGCTGGTCATCGGCGTGGTGCTTCTTTGGTCGCTTGCCGCGCTGATGCTGGTGGCCGTCCGGTGGATTGACCCACCGACAACCGCGGTGCACATGCAGCGCCGCTTGCAGGCCTGGATTCACCACACGCCGTATCGCGAACGCTACAATTTCATTCCGCTCAGCCAAATCTCGGGAGATCTCCAACACGCGGTAATCGCCGCAGAGGACTCGCGCTTCTACCAGCACCATGGATTCGATTGGCACGAAATCGAAATCGCTGCCGAAGACGATTTGGAAGGCGAGCGCACTCGCGGAGCTTCCACCATTACGCAGCAACTGGTGAAAAACCTATTCTTCGGAACGGGCCGCTCGGTGCTCCGCAAGGGCGCAGAAGCCACACTGGTACCGGTGGCCGAATTCGTGCTCGGCAAACAGCGCATTCTGGAGATATACCTAAACGTGGTCGAATGGGGCCCGGGTATCTATGGTGCAGAGTCGGCGTGTCGTTACTACGACGAAACCCCAGCCCGGAATATCGGCCGGCAACAGGCGGCACGGCTCGCTGCCATTCTGCCGGCTCCCCTGAAGCGACGACCCGAGCGCATGAATAACTACAGCGCGATTATCCTTAAGCGGATGAGCCAAATGGGTTGGTAGCGGAGGGTCAGCGTTCCAGGTTGCGAACTCCCCGCCACGCCGCCAAGGCGATGACTGGTGGGGGCGTTAGTACGGGGAAGGGCATATTGGCGGGGGAAGGCTCAAGGTGGGGAGTGGGAAGGTCTAAACTTTAAAGTTGGAAGTTAAAGAAGATAAGGACAGACGACCCCAAGCGTGCTCTTGGGACCTTCGGGCGAGGCATCTTGCCTTAAAGTGGCCTTGAAATGAAATTACGAGGCGGTCCCCGTGTGGGGCAAAAGCCTAATCTGTAAGGGAATTTGGTGGACGAGACCGGGATCGAACCGGCGACCTCCTCGTTGCGAACGAGGCGCTCTCCCAGCTGAGCTACTCGCCCACGAGTAGCAACGGAATAATTTTAACAGAGGGGCGGAGAAGATTCCAACGGACTCTGGAAGGCAGGTTACGGAAGGGGGCAGAAGCCCGGGTTCAGCCACGGTTCCATGTTCACTTGGGTGACTTGGTAGTCCGCGGGAATTTGGAAGAGGGAGGGGTCAGGGTTCTGGCGACGGATGCTGCGCAAGACGATGGTTTGGGTGCTGTGGTTGGAGACCGAGCGCTTGATCAGGACGAAGGCTTGGAGGCTTTGGTCGTACCAATAGTCGGTGACCGAGGTGAAACCGCGCTTGTCGGGTGTCAGGGCGGCGGGAAAGGTTAGGGTTTCGCGGCCGTGACGAAGGACTCGTCCATCGATGGTTTGCGTTCCGAGGTCTTGGCGTTGTGTTTGGACCGTTGGGAAAGGCTGGCCTGGGGGAGTAGGCGAGTGGAATCTCCGTTGGATCGCGGGCTGCTTCGGGCGTGGTTCAAGCGGGTAGTAAACCTTTGCGTCAATCTCCTCGGGCCGGTAAAGGGCGGACTTGGCCGCCGGGAAAATCGTGATATCGGCTTTTCTTGCGGCGTCGTAGATGTGAATGGTGACTGCGGTTGGATCGACAGGGGCTCCCAGTTCATTGAGATCGACGACGGTGCGAGTGCTGCCGCGGGAATTGCGGGCAACCTCGCCGGTGAGATGTTGAACATGAACTTTTCCGTCGCGGGAGACGGATCTGTTTTCGACGCTCACGGTTGCGGAAAAGGGAATCCGGGGCAAAGTCGCGATAGTGATGCCGGCCACGGCGCCGTCGGAGACGCCAATCAGACTTGGCACGTAGAGGGGCTTGTCGGGAGGTTGTTCGATAGCTTGGGCCGCCAGCGGGGATACACAGAGTGGCGTTAACAGAAGCAAAGAGAGCCAACCATTCCGGAATGTCATGGGAACCACCTCGGTCCGCGCGGGCAGGCGCGTCTATGCTTAGAACGCGAAACGAGGGGAATCTTGCGGAGGCAGAAAAAGAAAACGGGCGCCGCAGGGGCGCCCGTTTGGAGAGGAATTTAGTGCAAGGAACGGATCAGGGCTGGTCGCGGTTGGCGCCGTTGCGCTGGGCTACGACTTTGCGGGCGTTTTCGTAGAGGGCGCGGGCTTGGGGAATGGAATCGATGGCCTTTTGGACTTGGGGGTCAGCGGCTAGGAGAACTTTGTCGCCTTCCTGGGTGCCGTAGGCGGACATGAAAACTTCCTGCTTGATCTTGCGCTTGGTCCAGTCGAGATTTTCGTCGTACTCGGCTTCGGTGAACTTCACATTGTGCTTGATGAGATAGCTGCGGAATTCGCGCAGGATGTTGTCGTCCACCTCGAAGCTGTGGGTGATGTTGGGCTTGGTGCCGAGATAGTAGCGTGTGAAGCCGCCCACGCCCTGTTCCACCGGATAGAAAACATCGTTGCGGAAGAGGGTTTCCTGGAATTTGTCGATTTTGGGAGCGGCCACGATGATGTCCGGAGTGATGCCGCCGCCGCCGGTTACCTGGCGCCCACTGTCGGTCTGGCGGATTTCCGTCGGATGATCGGGGACTTTGCGCTCGTAGTGGTATTGGTAGAGAGAGATGGATTTGTAATCGCGCTGGATCAGTCGCCCGCTGGGGGTGTAGTAACGCGCGGTGGTCAGCGCCAGGCCGGTATTTTCGGAGAGCGGCTGAACAGTTTGCACCAGGCCTTTGCCGAAGGTGGTTTCGCCAACCACCAGGCCGCGGTCGTGGTCCTGAATGGCGCCGGAGACGATTTCGGCGGCGGAGGCGGAATTGTTGTTCACCAGCACCACCAGAGGGACATTCATGCCTTGGTTGCCGCGGACGGCTTTGAAGTCGCGTTCCGGTGCGCTGCGGCCGTGGTAGGAGACGATCAGTTGGCCCTTTTCGAGGAACATGTCACCGACAGCGACGGCTTCGTTCAGCAGGCCGCCGGGGTTGCCGCGCAGGTCGAGCACGAGACCATCCAGGGAATTGGCGCCGAGTTGCTTGAGCGCGTCGGCGATTTCCTTGTCGGTGGTTTCATTGAACTGGTTGAGGCGGATATAGCCGATGCCGGGCTTCAGCATGGTGATGATATCCACAGAGTGGCGGGGAATTTCGTCGCGAGTGACGGTGAAAACGAGCGGGTCGGCGTAGCCTTCGCGGGTCACGGTGATCTTGACTACCGTGCCCTTGGGACCTTTCAGGAGGTCGGCGACTTCGCTGGTGGTGAGGCCGTCGGTGGATTTGTCGTCCACTTTGGCGATGATGTCACCGGGACGCAGGCCGGCGTTGTAAGCGGGTGCTCCCACATAGGGGGACATCACAACGGTGTGGTTTTCGCGGGGAGCGACCACCATGCCGACGCCGTAATACTTGCCGCGCTGATCTTCGCGAAGCAGCGCAAACTGGCGGGCGTCAAAGAAATTCGAGTGTGGGTCGAGCATCCGCAGCATGCCGGGGATGGCGCCCTGGTAGACGGCTTTGTCGGCGTCCACCGGCTCGGCATAGTTGGCCTGGACCACACTGAGAACGTTGCTGAAATCGCGGACGGCGGTCTGATAATCGTCCGTGGCGGTGGTGGTGGCCCGGACGGAGGGTCCGTAGATGCCTCCGAGGACACCGGAGATGAGCAGGACTACGACTACCAGGATCAAGCCCCGACGTTCCGGATTCATAGATACCCTCGCCTTCCCCTAAAAGCCCAGTATAACATGCAATCCGCAACTGTCGTTTGACACCACTGCCAGCCCTTTCTATGATGCAGGCAGGGCGCTTCACGGCGCCTTTTGCTTATGCTCAGCGTGCCCCACATGGTGGTTGTGTTCCTGATCGTGCTGGTGGTGTTTGGCCCCCAGAAACTGCCGGAATTGGCGCGTACCCTGGGGAAATTGATGGCCGAATTCCGCAAAGCTTCGACGGATTTCAAGGGCGCGTTTGAGGAGGAGATGCGGGATTTGGAGCGCCAGGCGCGGGTGGCGGAACTCCGCAAGAAGAATGCGGAGGCGGAAGCCGCGGAAGCCAAGGCCAAAGAAGCGGAAGCACCGGCGATTTCTGCCGCTGCCACTGCTGCCACAGGTGTCATTGGCACGGAAAGTCTCCCGGAAGCTGCTGCGGACTATCCGATTGGGGATGGTCCCGTGGTGAAGCCGGCAGCCGAAGCGATACCAAGGTTAGACGCACCGAACGGCGAAAGCGTAGCCCAATCCACGGAGCCTAAGACGGAAGGCAGCGCCACTGACAACCTCTCCTCCCATGACCGACAGCAGCCAGCCTGACCATTCACTCGCGGCGCGACTCGAGGAATCCGGCGGGCAGATGACGTTTTTCGAGCATCTGACCGAACTGCGGAAGCGGATTATCAATTCGCTGTATGCCATCGGGATTGGGGCATTCGTCGGGGTGTACCTGTCCCAGCGGTTTATCGGTTTCGTCACGCAACCCATGATTAAGGCCCTGAAGGACGCGGGGCTCGAGCAGAAACTCATCTACACGCACCCGGCGGGATACCTAAACATGGTGATCACCTTGGGTGTGTATCTTGGATTGGTGTTGGCCTCGCCGATTGTGCTGTACCAGTTGTGGCTGTTCATTGCCCCGGCGCTTTACAAGCACGAACGCAGCGCAGTGACGGGATTCCTGTTCTCGACAGTATTTCTGTTTCTCTCCGGGATTTCTTTCGGATATTTCATCACCCTGCCCTATGTGTTGCGGTTCCTGGTGAGTTTTAAGGGTCCCGTGGTGCCGATGATCAGCATCAACGAGTACTTTGACCTGATCCTGATGATTCTGTTGGGGCTTGGGCTGGTATTCGAACTGCCGATTTTAATTTTCTTTTTGTCTTTGTTCGGAATCGTCACGCCAAAGCTCCTTTGGCAGAACATGCGCTATGCAATTTTGATCATTGCGGTGGTGGCCGCCATCATTACGCCGACGCCGGATGCGCAGACGATGTTGATTTTCATGTTGCCAATGATTGGGCTTTATTTTGTGGGCATCGGGGTGTCTGCCGTGGTGGTAAGGAATAAAAGGAAACGGCTGGAAGCGGAGAAGACGGGGACTTCGACGTGAGGATTTGGGGCACGAGGGTTTGGGACATGAAGATTTGGCGGAGTGGTACGCGGATTGTGATGCCCGGTGCGGCGTTGCTGGCTTGTTTCGTGCTTGGATGCAAGTCGGGCGAGACTTCGGCTACGAATAGCAATACTTCGAACGCAGGGCAGCCGCCGTTCATGAGCGTGGTGGCTGGGACTCCGCCCAAGGCTGCCGACGAGGCACCGGCCCCGGAGAAGACTGGCGGCTTTGACGGGAAGCGCGCTTACGAGCAGGTGGTAAAGCAATTGAGTTATGGTCCGCGGCCCGCGGGATCGCCCGCGATTGCCAAGTTGCAGGAGTATCTGGAAGGGGAATTGAAGTCGTACGGATGTGCGGTGGAGACGGATTCGTTTTCGGCGGATACTCCGGCTGGGCGGCTGCCCATGAAGAACTTGCTGGTGAAAATTCCAGGGCAGAAGCCGGGGATTATTTTGCTGGGAACGCATTACGATACCAAGCGCATTGACAATTTTGTGGGGGCGGATGATGCCGGTTCTTCCACGGGAATAATGCTGGAGATTGCGCGGTTGCTTTGCGCGCAGAAGCAGCCGGGCAAGTACGCGGTGTGGATCGCGTTTTTTGACGCGGAAGAAGCGGTGAATTTCAATTGGCAGGACCCGGATCACACCTATGGGAGCCGTCAGATGGCTGCGCAGCTTGCCGCCAGCGGTGATTTGCCGAAGGTGAAGGCGTTTATTTTGGCGGATCTGGTCGGGGGGCTTACACCGCATTTCCGGCGAGATCCGGAATCCACGAAGTGGGTGGTGGATCTGGTGTGGAGCACCGCGGCAAAGCTGGGGTATTCGGACGTTTTTGTGAGCGAATCGGGAGGACCGGGCGGCGACGATCACATGTCGTTTACGAAGAGAAATGTGCCTTCGGTGGATATCATTGACTTGGATATTCAGAACGATGTGCCGTATTGGCATACGCCGCAGGATACGATTGATAAGATCAGCCCGAAGACGTTGGCTATTGTTGGGCATACGATTTTGGAATCGGTGCAAGCGTTGCAGAGGAAATAGCCTGCCTGTAGCTCAGGCCTTTTAGGCTGAGGGTTTTCGATGGTAGGGCGCGAATTTTTGGGTGCGAAGGGGCGGTTTTGCTTGCGGAAGGGAAATCCTCATCCCTCGAAGGGGTGAGCTACAGGGAAATGAAATCCGGACATTCAAAGAGGATTGGGGTTCGCGCTGCGGCTGGCGATTATGTGGTGGTCTGCCGGCGGGGGGCGTTGTTGCAGGCGACCCAGGAAATTGTGCGGTTGGGAAAGTTTTCTGGCGTGCACATTTTGTCTTCGCCGAAGGTTTGGCGGGCACTGGAGAAACGGGTGCGACGGGGGATCCCCGCGCGTGTTGCGAAACATGTGCACCTGATGGATGACGCGGAAGCTGCAAAAAACCTAAAGACTGTAGAAAGTGTGACGCGGTCGCTGGTGCGCGCGGGGGCGGACCGGCGTGCGTTGCTGGTGGCGGTTGGCGGGGGAGTGGTGGGAGACGTGAGCGGATTTGTGGCTGCGTCGTACTTGCGCGGAGTGAGCCTAGTGCAGGTGCCCACGACGCTGGTGGCGCAGGTTGACAGCGCCGTTGGCGGGAAGACCGGCGTGAATTTGCCGGAAGGGAAGAACCTGGTGGGCGCGTTCTATCCGCCTCGCTTGGTGTTGGCCGATCCGAAGGCGCTGGCGACTTTGCCAGACCGGGAATTTCGCGGCGGCTTGGCGGAAGTGATCAAGTACGGAGTAATTTCGGATGCGAAGTTGTTTGCCTTCCTGGAAAATCAGATGGGAGCGATTTTGCGACGGGATGCCGGAGCGTTGGAGCATGTGATTCGGCGCTCGATTGAGATCAAAGCGCGGGTGGTGAGCCAGGATGAAAAGGAAGCAGGCTTGCGCGAGATTTTGAATTTCGGGCATACCTTTGGGCATGCGCTGGAGTCGGTGACACGATACCGCCGGTTTCAGCATGGAGAAGCCGTGGCGTGGGGCATGATGTGTGCGGCTTTGCTGGGACATGAGGTTGCTGGAACGCCAGCTGATGTGGTGTCTCGCATTGTTGCGCTGGTGCAGCAGATAGGGCCGCTGCCGAAGTGGCCAGACGTTACGGCGAAAGAGATTCTGAACGCGATGCATTCGGACAAGAAGGCGCGCGGAGGGAAGTTGCACTTTGTGCTGGCGACAAAACTCGGCAGGGCCCGCACGTTTGCAGATGTGCCGGAGAAGAGCGTGGAATGCATCCTGCGCTGCGCACCCCAGTTTTTCGTGAAGCCGGTCGGATCGTTGGGGAACTGCAATGGCTGAGGCCGGCGCACTACCGAAGGGCACGCAACCGGAGGGCGCCACTAGCGAACAGGATGCCTCGCGGAGGGTGCGCGAGATGTTTACCCGAATCGCGCCTCGCTATGACCTGCTGAATCATCTGTTGTCCGGGCAGATGGACAAGCGCTGGCGGGCGCGGGCGGCGCGCGAGCTGCGGCCGATCCTGGAACGGGCGGATGCGCGGGTGCTGGATTTGTGCTGCGGTACCGGCGATCTGGCGTTTTCTCTGGCGCGCAGGGGGAAAGCGAAAATTATTGGCGCTGATTTTTCGCACACGATGCTGGTGCGGGCAAACGCCAAAGCTGCGGCTGAATCCGATGGATCGATTCCCATTCCGTTTTTTGAAGCCGACGCGCTGCGCTTGCCCTTAGCGGATGCTTCTTTTGATCTGGTGACCACGGCGTTCGGTTTTCGCAACCTGGCAAATTATGAGTTGGGTTTACGGGAGATCCTGCGGGTGCTGAAGCCGGGCGGGAGCGTGGCGATCCTTGAATTTACGGAACCCGCGCCGGGATTCTTGGGCGATGCGTATCGTTTTTATTGCCAGACAGTGTTGCCGAAAATTGGGGGCTGGATTTCCGGCGACGCGGCTGCCTACGCCTATTTACCCAAATCAGTGGCGCGTTTTTTTCGGCCCAACGAACTGGCGGGCTTGATGCAACAAGTAGGCTATACCGATGTTCGGTTTATCCTCATGATGCTCAATTCTGTCGCACTGCACATCGCCGTGAAGTCCGTCTGACTCCGTTTTCCTCAGCAAACGCTATTTCTAAAGTTTCGCCCGGAAATAATCGCCTCCTGGGCTATGCTGCAGCCATGAATTCTGGAATCCAGGTGTTTGCGGGGCGCATCTATAAGGTGGGCATCATCCGTTACGTGGATGTGCCGGTGGAGATATCGAAGAGGTTTGGCAACTCTCCCCATGTGCCGGTAACTGGAACCATCGAAGGCATCCCCGTACGGACCACATTGGTTTCACGGGGGAAAGGCGGATACCGGATGGCGGTTCACGGGGATATCCGGAAGAAACTGCGGGTGGATACCGGAGCGGTGGTCGAGGTGGCAATATCGCTGGACGAAGAATCGCGGGAACCGGTGTTGCCACCCGTCATGGTGCTGGCCCTGCGGAATGCTCCGAGAGCGCACCGGAAGTACCGGGAAATGACCACGGCGCTACGCCGGCAAGTGGTGAGATATCTGACATCGGTGAAGTCGCAAGAGACGCTGGAACGGCGCGTAAGCACGCTGGTTACCCGCTGGCAGCGTGAGACGCAGAAACCAAAGGCAAAGGCGTCCAGAAAGAAGAGAGGACGCGCATAGCCAATTTGGGACACGTCTGGATTTGTGCGCTGAGGAGTATTGACTGTTACGCGCGGTCTATTGTCCAAGCGCAAATTTAGCCAGTAGTCTCATCGTGACGCGGAATGCTCGGAAGGAGAGTCACGCCATGAATCGGGCACAGACGGAATCTTACGTTATGGATACGAGCGCGGCAGAACTCGCCCTACAGGAATTGCAGGAGCGCATTGAAGCGAGCGGGCTGGAAGCCACCTACGCCGGATTGGTTTGCGACTTGTGCGTTGAACAGGTTTCGCTGGAAAAGGCTTTTGGTGAGGTTCATCAGAAAGCCATCGAGCACATGGTCGGGCTGCTGGATGCCAAGATTCTGGAGGACGAACTCGCCCTGCAAGCTTGCCTGGATAAGATTGCCCAGGAATCGGAGCGGCTGGCTTGGAGTGCGCTGGAGCGGGGCACCGAGGCGCTGCGCGAGGGCATTGCTATTCTTGAGGGAACTGCATTCATGCCGGACGGCGGTTACGTGAATTAGGGCTCATTTCAAATTACTGATGCGACGGTTTCTTGATAAGGTCTACACGCGTTTTAGGATTATCGCGGTCAAATCGTCCATCTGCTTCGTGTGCTTTGTGCCCCCGGCAAATTTCAGAACATCCTGATACAGAGTCGAGATGATTTCGGCCGCCGGCCTGGCGCAGGCCTCGCGAACCGATTTCTCGAGTCTTTCCGTGCCGAAGCGGTCGCCTTGAGCGTTGGCCCATTCGAAGAAGCCGTCGGTGGCCAGAACGAGCAGGTCACCCGGGGCAAATTCCAGCGTGCGCGGTGGCTCCGACAAGAAGGAATCAGAGATCCCGAGCGGCAAGCCTTGCGCCTTCATCACATCAAACCGGTCGTGCCGCAGCCAATAGAGGAATAGCGGGGCGTGCCCTGCGGACAAGAGTTCCACCGTGGAATTATCGGGACCGAAAATGGCGGCCACAAAGGTGATGAAGCGGCCTTCTTTCACGTCCGCGGCGACCGCGGAATTGATCTCCTCCATGGCTTTGAGAAACGTATCCTGGCTGCGAAAGTTCGCGCGAGCATAGGCGCGGCAAACCGAAGCGAGCAGCGCGGGGCCAATGCCATGGCCGGTGACGTCGGCCAGCGCGGTGACATACTTGCCGTTGGGGAGCGGTTGCCAGTCGTAATAATCGCCGCCGGTCTGGTCGGCGGGCTGATTCCATGCGGCGATGTCCCACCCGGAGACTTGCGGCATGGAGTGCGGGAGGAGGGACTGCTGGATGGAACGCGCGACGTCCAGGTCGTGCTGCAGGTGCTCCATTTCGCGGCGGGTTTCTGCCTCGCGGAGAGCGGCTTCCACCTGGTTCCGAAATTCTCGCGCCACAACTCCGGCCGCGATGCCGCCGATGGTCAGGGCGATGGCGTAAGTGATTACATTTTTTTCTGGAGAGTAGAGCGACATGTTGACGTTGGCGAAGATCGGGCGCCAGCCGAGCCGGTAAGCCGCCGCGAGATAGCTGGATGACGCAAAGATGCCGCAGATAACGCAAAGCGCCGGGTTGAGCCGCAAAGTGGATAACGTGAGCAGCAGGAAATAGATCAGGAACGACGGATTTGCCAGAGGGCGATAGGCGGGGTCCATCGTGGAAATCGCCACGGCCGAGATGGCGATGGCGGGAATGGAAAATTCGACCAGGATATTTAAATACCAGAGTGTGCCCGCGAACGGCCGGGCTTCACGAATGGCGCGCTGCAGAGCCAGGAGGGTAACGATTTCGAGCAAGCCGAAGGCAGTGGCCAGCCAAAGGAAGGTGTAAAACGTAGACACATTTTCCGGCGTGGGCGCGATGGAAGTGCGAACGCCCCGGAGTAGCAGGATGAAGGCAATCGAAGCGAGCAAGATGTAGATGCGCAGACGCTCGCTCTTGCGAAGCGCCTGGCGAAACGCGGGTGATTTGCGGTGCAGTTCGGTCATTGGCCCCCACGGGTCGGTTTAGAAGGCGCGCAATGGCGCGAGGCATTTTCCCGAAGAAGTCAGCCGAACACAAGTGTCCTGGGAAATGTGAGGGAGTTGAGGTGTCCTAGCGAGCCCAGCCGGGATCGCCGCCGGCCTTGCGAAGTTGATCTTCCAGATCGCTCTCTTGCTGTTTCAGGGAATCGATCTCGCGTTTCTTGGCGTCAATCTTGGCGGTTTTGTCATTGATGTCGGAGCGGTCGTGCTGCTGCATCAGAGCTTTTTGGGGGTCGGGGTAATACTGAACCTGATCCTTGTTCAACTCGCGCTGCAGAACATCGAGATCCTTCTCCGCGTTGCTGATTTTATCGCGGAGGTTCTTGAACTTCTTTCGCCAGGCGACTTCGCCATTGGGGTCTTCTTTGGGGTTACCGGCCGCCTCGCCGTTATTATCGGCGGCTTCCTGGCCAGTTGCCGTGCTGTTGGCAGCGCCGGCAGTGGGAGCTGGCGCGGAGGGCATGTCATCGTTGGTGAAAACCTTTTTTGGCTTGGGAGTGGCTTTTTGTTCGGCGCGAGCCTTGCGGGCGGCATCGGCGACCGGGTCGCCTGCGGGTTGCTGACCGGCATCCTGCTGCGCGAGCGTTGCGCAATATGGGAGACCAAGGAAGAGGATTAGCGCGGCCATCCGGCAAACTGATGATGAATGCATGGTTACCTTCCTCCACTGGAGCGGCCAGGGAGCTCCCAAGACAGTGAAGCTGAACGTTCATGCACAGTATACCGCTTTCGAATGGAAAGGAGGGCTTGCGGATGCGAAAGGATTACCGTCCGGGACTATCCAAACAGGTGGTTGAGGAAGCTGGGCAAGACGTAGACGACTGCCAGCGCACCGATCCCGAGAAAGGTGCCGAGCGGTAGTTGGTATTGCGAGGCAATGGCCCAGCGGATGGCGGCGACGGTTCCGAGTCCACGGCGAGCGGCGCGTTCGGCCAGAGCGCGCTTCCAGCCGATCAGATAGAGCGTTCCCACCCAGGAGACGCCGACGACGCTGCCGAGCAGTGTGCCGACCAGGATGGTGAGAAACGTCGAGCGGGGACCGAGAAAGGCGCCGACCATGGCCATCATTTTGACGTCGCCCATGCCCATGCCTTCCTGCTTGCGGGCCATTTTGTAGATGGCTGCGGCACCCCAAAGAAGCATGCTGCCCAATAGCGCGCCCAGTATCGCGTTGGCGAGGTTGAAGAAGATCGCGGGATGCGGCGGCAGTTTGTGGAAGCCTGCCAGGAAGAAGAGCATGCCCGCTGTGGGGTCGAAGAGAGGGACGCGAGCCGCGAAGAGCAACCCAACGACTAGGCCGGGCCAGTTTATGAGGTCTGGGAGGAGGCGGACGAGGAGGTCGGTTACCAGCAGGACGATGATCAGGGAGGAGAAGATCAACCATTTCATGGCCGCAAGCGTGAGGCCGAATTCATAGTTGGTGAGCAGAAAGATCAAGCCGGTTGCGAATTCGACCAGCGGGTACATGGGCGAGATGGGCAGACCGCAATGGCGGCATTTCCCGCGCAGCAACAGCCAGCCGAAGACGGGAATGTTATCGTACGGCTTGATCGGCTGGAGGCAGCGCGGGCAGCGGGAACCCGGTGAAACGATGGAAAGTCCTTCCGGAATGCGCGAGATGCAAACATTCAGGAAGCTGCCGATGACGATGCCAAAAAGGAAAAAGAAGAACGGAATCACACTTTTGACTTTGCCATAGGCAGGGATGGCGCTCAACGCGCGTTGCGGCGGGCAGTGTCGCATGGCTAACCGCGGCGACCGGGGGTGGAGGAATGTTCGAAGGCCCGGGAAGAGATTTTGATGAGTGCAATCGGTGGCATTTGGGGAGTGAGAGTCCGTCCGCTAAACTGGAAGTCTATGGCGATGAGTTGGTATGAGCATTGGATACGCCGGTATGAGCATCGGCGGTGGACGACGGACGATAACCGGATGGTGCGGCCGTTTGAGTGGGGATTGCCGTACATCGGGGGCGATGCCGAGTGCGCGGACCCGCGGGCGTTTGTGCGGGAGTATGCACGCGAGGCTACCGAGAACAGCGTTGAGTGGTATGCGCGGGAGGAAGTGCGCGATTACCGGCTGGATCGGGAAAATGTGCTGACGTTTACGAGCCCCAGCGAATCGCCTTGGCCGGAGAATAATACGGTGCACGGGCAATTCTTCCCGGCCCGGAAGAGTGGAGCGGCGGTGCTTGTTCTGCCCAACTGGAACGCCAAGTGGCACGGGCAGGTGGCGCTTTGCCACTGGCTGCAGCGGATGGGGATTTCGGCGATGAAAATGAGCTTGCCGTATCACGACCGGCGTATGGCCAAGGGGCATGAGCGGGCCGATCAATTGGTGGGACCAAACATCGGGTTGACGTTGGCGGCGAATCGCCAGGCGGTGAAAGACGCGCGGGGCTGCTTGAGTTGGCTGGAGCAGCAGGGGTACACGCGGCTGGGAATTTTGGGGACGAGCATTGGTTCGTCGGTGGGCTACATCACTTTGGTGCACGACCCGCGTGTGCGGGCCGGCGGATTCTTCCACGTTTCAACCTACTTTGCCGACGTGGTGAGCCAGGGGATGACCACGAACCATGTTTGGGAGGGCTTGCGGCACGAAGTAAGCGTGGAAGAACTGCGAGAATTCTGGGCCCCGGTCAGCCCGATGCCGTACGTGGAACGCGGCATGGGGGCGGGGCGGAATACGTTTATGGTGTATGGGAAATATGACCCGACGTTTCTGCCGGAATTGACGGCGCAGATGCTCGGGGCGCTGCGCAGGCACGGAGCAGAGTCGCGGACGCTGGAGTTGCCGGTGGGACATTACTCACTGGAGCTGTCGCCGTTCAGCTATATCGCCGGGTGGCGGATGTTTACTTACTTCCTGGAAGCGCTGGGGTAGGGCAAAAGAAGAACTAACAGAGGATCCGCGCAGGGATTGTCGCAAAGATCGCGGAGAGGCCATCGACCAAGACCGGGTCTTATTTGCGCTAGTTGACACGAAGTCCGTGTAACACTAAAATCGTGTAATGAAGACTAACCGTCGAAATATCACGATTACTCTGGAAGAAGAAGTGGCTCGCTGGGCGCGTGTCGAAGCGGCGCGCAGAGATACAAGTGTCTCCGGTTATCTGGCCGACATGTTGAAACAACAGATGAAAGACGATGTGGAGTATGCGTTGGCTAAGAAACGCGCTCTTAAGCGAAAACCATTTCTGAAGTCAGACGGGAAGTACCTCTCCCGCGAGGAGGCCCATGAGCGGTCTGGTGTTCGTTGACACCAATGTTCTCTTGTATGCTCTTGACGCCGCAGATCCAAACAAGCAGGAACGTGCGCAAGTCTGGCGAGAATGGCTCTGGGAGACGCGACGTGGCCGACTGAGTTTTCAGGTGCTTCAAGAATTCTACTCCAATGTGTGCCGCAAATGGCCCAGGGCGAAGGAAGCCACACGCGCAGAAATTGGCGATTTGCTGAGATGGAAGCCAGTTTCCGCCAATGAACTACATCTGCGGTCCGCGTGGCAGATTCAGGACAGATTTGGCGTTTCGTTCTGGGATTCGTTAATTATTGCATCGGCTAAGGCAAGTCTGTGCGAATTCCTCTTGAGCGAAGACTTCCAGGCAGGACAAAACATTGATGGACTGCTCATCGTCAATCCTTTCCATCTCTATCCCACGCAGATCTGATGGACGGAAGAATACTCCCAGTTGTTTGGCTCATACTTTGACGGCAGTCTGTGAATTTCAGTACGTTGCCGGCGGGCTAGTGCAAAACCTTGGCAATGGCACCTTGGGCTACTAGGGCGGCTACGGCGTTGATGTCGGGGGCTAGCGGGCGGTCGGCTAGGAGTTTGGGAGAGGCAGCGCGGACGGCGTCGTAGGCTTTTTTTGCGAGGGGGCCGGTTTGCAGCGGGGCGAGCAGGTCGATGCCCTGGCAGGCGCAGAGCAGTTCGATGGCGAGAATGTGGCGCAGATTGTGGAGCATGCGTTCGAGGCGGCGGGCGCCGCTCATGCCCATGCTGACGTAGTCTTCCTGATTGCCTGAGGTGGAAATCGAATCAACGGAATGGGGTGTGGCGAGCGCGCGATTTTCGCTGGTGAGCGCAGCGGCGGTGACTTGCGCGATCATAAAGCCGGAATTAAGGCCGGGATCGGGCGTGAGAAACGCCGGTAGCATGCTGGTGAGGGGGTTGGTCATCTGCTCGACGCGGCGTTCGGCGATACCGCTGAGCGTGGCAACGGCGATGGCAACCTGATCCGCGGCCATGGCGAGCGGCTGGCCATGAAAATTCCCGCCACTGACGATGTCGCCTGCTCCGTTTTCTATTACAAATACCAGTGGATTGTCGGTGGCGCTGTTGAGTTCCACGAGAGCCATTTCGCGGGCTTGGACGAGCGAATCGCGGACCGCGCCGTGAACTTGCGGCGTGCAGCGCAGGCTGTAAGCGTCTTGTACGCGAGTGTCTTTTTCGGGCGGGCGGTGGGATTCGCGGATCTGGCTGCCTTCGTTGAGGTGGGCCAGGTTGCGCGCCGTGGTGCCGGCACCTGGGTAGGCGCGCGCGTGCATGATCCGCGCATCGAACGCGCCCGGACTGCCGCGTAGCGCGTCGAGCGAAAGAGCGGCGGCGACGTCGGCGGTGTCGGCGAGGGTGTCTGCTTCCAGCAGAGCGAGGCTGAGGAGAGCGAGCATGCCTTGCGTGCCATTGAGGAGCGAAAGCCCTTCCTTGGCTTCGAGGGCGACCGGGGCGATGCCAGCGCTCATGAGCGCTTCGCTGCCGGAAAGCTTTTCGTGCTTCAGATACGCTTCGCCTTCACCGATTACAACCTGCGCGAGGTGGGCGAGAGGCGCAAGATCGCCGGAGGCTCCCACGGATCCCTGCGAGGGAATGATGGGATGCACACCCGCATTGAGCATGGCGCAGAGTGTTTCGACCACCACTGGACGGATGCCGCTTAGGCCTTTGGCGAGGGCGTTGGCACGCAAAAGCATCATCGCGCGCGTTTCCTGCACCGAAAGAGGAGCGCCTACGCCGCATGCATGAGAGCGCACCAAATTGATCTGCAATTGGCGGACCTGCTCGGCGGAAATGCGGACAGAGGCAAGTTTTCCGAAACCAGTGTTGATGCCGTAGGCAGTTTCGTTGGCGGCGACGAGGCGATCCACCACGGCGCGAGAGGCTTTCATGCGCAGCACCGCTTCAGGGGAAAGCGCGACGGCCTCGTGGCGCAGGGCGACGGCGTAGAGCTGCTCGAAGGTCAGATCGTTGCCGGTGATGAGAACGCTCATGCGTGGCTCCCGGGAAGATCGGGCCCCGCGATTTTCAGGAACTCCAGCTTGTATTTGTCGGGGAAGTGCTTCACCTGGCCGGCCCGACTGCAGGCGATGTGCATGGTTTCGCCGGTGGCCAGCAGTTTGTTGTCCTCCTGGCGAAAGAGTTCGTAGCCGAATTTCAGGGTGCGATTTTTGGCTTCGAGGATACGCGTGCGAACGGTGAGGAGTTCGTCGTAGCGGGCCGGATGGTGATAGCGGCAATGGGCATCGGCAACGACGATGTAGGTGTCGTCCTGGATTTCCATTTGTTTGTAGTCGAAGCCGAGGGCGCGCATGATCTCCACGCGGCCAATCTCGAACCAGATCAGGTAGTTGGAATGGTAGACCACGCCCATCTGGTCGGTTTCTGCATAACGGACGCGAACGGTGACATCGTGATGAGTGAGCATCATTGAATTTCTAGTATGCATGAGATGGAGCTCCGAGGGAAAAGAGCTGACAGCCTACAGCCGACAGCCCACAGTTAAAATCAAGAGGCGAAGTGCCCGTAGTTATAGTAGAGTATGTTATCTGAGTAGAGACTATGTTTCACTGCAGCAGGCTTCAGGTTTGGCAGCGCAGCCACAAGCTGGTTTTGGCGGTTTATCGCACGTCGCAGCCTTTTCCCGACTCAGAGCGATTTGGTTTGACTTCTCAACTTCGGCGCGCAGCATCGTCTGTGCCTACAAACAATGCCGAAGGGCTAGCGTCAAAAGAATACGCCCATTTCCTGAATATCGCGGAAGGCTCGCTCTCGGAAACCGAGTATCTCCTGATACTTGGCCGGGACTTGGGCTATATACAAAAAGAGTTCGACGAACGGTGTCTCGGTGAGACGTCAGAACACTTGCGCATGCTGCATGGATTGCCAACCAAGATCCAGAAGGACAATGGCACGAAGTCCGATTCCTGAAACTGTTGACTGTCGGCTGTAGGCTCTCCACTATTTGTTCTCTGTGCCGTCTTGCCAATGGGGTTTGCGCTTTTCGAGGAAGCTGGCGAGGCCTTCTTTGAAATCGGGGGTGCAGCGCATGCGGGCGTTTTCCAGGACGGCGCGTTCGAGGTCGGCGTCCAGGCTGGCGGCGGCTGCGGTGGTGAGCAGGCGCTTGGCGCGGGTGACGCTGCTGGGACTGGCGGCGATTAATACTTCGGCTAGCTCGTTCACGCGATGCATCAACTGGTCGGCGGGAACGATTTCGTTGACCAGGCCGAGTTCTTTGGCTTCAGCGCCTTCCACGAGCCTGCCAGTAAGCAAGAGGTCGCGAGCGCGCTTTTCGCCGATCTGGCGGGTGAGAAAAACGGAGACGATGGCGGGGAGAAAGCCGATCTTCACTTCGGTGTAGCCGAACTTGGCCTCGGGGACGGCGATGGTGAAATCGCAGAGCGTGGCGAGGCCGCAGCCACCGGCTAGGGCGTGGCCGTTTACGGCGGCAATCATGGGTTTCGAATAGCTCCAGACGCGGCGGAACATTTTGGCCATGCGCCGGGAATCTTCCTGATTTTCCGAGGGCGATTGCGTGGCGATGGCTTGCAGCAGGGCCAGGTCCATGCCTGCGCAGAACGTTCTGCCGACGCCGGTGAGGACGACTACGCGGGCGTGGGTTTTCTCCACCGCGTCAAGCGCGGACTGGAGGTCGGCGATCATTTGGGTGTTGATGGAGTTCCGCTTGTCGGGACGGTTGAGAGTGATCGTGGCGACGTGTTCGGTGGCTTCGACGAGGAGCGTTTCGTAGGGCATCAGGGAACCCCTTGGAATGCTTCTATCGTTTGCTAAATTTTTATAAATTGCAAATGGAGAAGAGAAAAGCTCTACCACAGAGGTAGCAGAGGACCGCTGAGTGCGCGGAGAACGGGCGGCAAAGAGAATTGGGCGATGAATCAGGATGCGTGGGCATACTTGGCGCGAATTTCGTTGGTTAAGGCTAGGGCTTTGGCGATCTTGGCGGTGCTGAATTCGTGGGGGACGCCTAGCTTTGTGAGGGCGGCTAGGACGGATTCGGTGGGGATGTTGCCGACGAGGTCGTCTCCGGCGAAGGGGCAGCCGCCGAGTCCCGTTAGGGCTGAATCAAACCGGCGGCATCCAGCGGCGTAAGCGGCGTTGATCTTTTCTTCGGCGGTGTCTGGGCGCGAATGCAGGTGGATGCCGAGTTCCACGCCGGCGACATGGTCTTTTACCTGGGAAAACAGGCTGTGGACGAGGTCGGGAGTGGCGCTGCCGACCGTGTCCGCAAGCGAGACGGTGGTGACGCGAATGTCTTTCAGCCAATCGAGAGTGTCCTGAACGATTTCGGGGCCCCAGGGTTCGTCGTAGGGATTGCCGAAGGCCATGGAGATGTAGATTACGAGATCCCTGTTGGCTTTTTTGGTTTCGGTTTTCAGGATTTCGACCAGTGCGCGGGATTCGGCGCGGGTCATGTTGGCGTTGGCGCGGCGGAAATAGGCGGAGATCGAATAAGGGTAGCCGATCGTGGAGACGCCGGGGGTGGCCAGGGCGCGCTCGAGACCTTTTTCGTTGACGACGATGCCGATGATTTCGGGAAGCGTGCCGCCATCGGGAAGGGAATGGAGCAGGCCGGCCATGACTTCTTCGCTGTCGGCCATTTGTTTGACGTATTTGGGAGAGACGAAGCTGACGGCGTCAATGTGCTGGAAGCCTGCGGCAACGAGTTCGCGCAGGTAATTTACTTTCGTTTCCGTGGGGATAATTTCCGGGAGGCCTTGCCAGGCGTCGCGCGGGCATTCGACTAGCTTTACGGTGTCGGTCATTTAGCGGGGTTTGTCCTGTTTCTTGTCGGCGATGGCGGAAAACAGGAAGGCGAAGAATAAGACCATTCCCAGAATTCCCAATCCACCGAGAGTTTTATTGTACGGGATACTGTCTCCGAGGACGTTTTCCAATTGGCCGTGGTGGAACGCGACCAGATATAGGATGTAGCACATGCCGAGCACCAGGCCGAGGGCGGCAATTCCGAAGGCGGCGGACATGGCGACCAGTAAGAATCGAGAACGACGGCTCATCAGGTTTGCAGGACGCCGGTTTTGAATTCGGGCAAATGGGTGTTGAGGGAGGCGGCGTTAACGGCCCAGATTAGGGCGTCGCGAGTTTGTGCAGGGTCGATGATGGCGTCGAGCCAGAGGCGGGCCGCGGCGTAGCGCGGGTCGGTTTGCTGGTCGTAGGTGGATTTGACGGCGTCAAATAACTCTTTTTTGATCTTCTCGTCGACCTTTTTGCCTTCGCGTTCGAGTTGCTTGAGTTTGATTTCGGCAAGAGTGTTGGCCGCGGCGTCGCCGCTCATCACGGCAAACTTCGCGGTGGGCCAGGCGAACATGAAGCGCGGGTCGTAGGCTTTGCCGCACATGGCGTAATTACCTGCGCCGAAGCTGCCGCCGAAGATGACGGTGATTTTGGGAACCACGCTGTTGGCGACGGCGTTGACCATTTTGGCGCCGGCGCGGATGATGCCGCTCCACTCGGCGTCTTTGCCGACCATGAAGCCGTTGACGTCGTGCAGGAAGATCAGCGGGATGCGGTTCTGGTTGCAATCCATGATGAAGCGCGCGGACTTTTCGGCGGATTCGGTGTAAATCACACCGCCGAACTCGAGGCGCTTCTGATCGGAGTGCGGCGCGTTGGTGGTGATATGCTTCTTCTGGTTGGCGACGATGCCGACGGCCCAACCGCCAATGCGGGCGTAGCCACACAGCAGGGTTTCGCCATATTCGGCGCGGTATTCCTCGAATTCGCTGCCGTCCACCAGGCGGGCGATGATTTCGCGCATGTCGTATTGCTTGGCGGGATTGCTGGAAAAGATTCCGTAGAGTTCATTGATGGAGTAGAGCGGCTCTTTGAGGCGCGAGTGGCTGAAGATGGGGGGATTTGGCGCGCCCATTTTATCCACCAGGGCGCGGATGCGTTTCAGGCAGGATTCGTCGTCGGGTTCGCGAAAATCCACGGTGCCGCTGATTTGCGAATGCATTCTCGCGCCGCCGAGGTCCTCCGCAGAGGTTTTTTGTCCGATGGCGGCTTGGACCAGTGCGGGCCCGGCTAGGAAGAGGCCGGAGCCCTCGGTCATCAGAATGTGATCGCACATCACGGGAAGATAGGCGCCGCCGGCTACACACATGCCCATGATGGCGGTGATTTGCGGGATGCCCATGGCGCTCATGACTGCGTTGTTGCGGAAGACGCGGCCGAAATCGTCGGTGTCGGGGAAGACGTCTTCCTGCAACGGCAGAAATACTCCGGCGGAGTCGACCAAGTAGACCGTTGGGATGCGATTTTCGATGGCGATATTTTGCGCGCGGATTACTTTTTTTGCGGTCATCGGGAAAAACGCGCCGGCTTTTACCGTGGCGTCATTGGCGATGATCATGAACAAGCGGCCGGAGACGCGCCCGAGGCCGGTGACAGCGCCCGCCGAGGGAGCGCCACCCCATTCTTCGTACATTTCGTGGGCGGCGTAGATGCCGAGCTCGAAAAAGTGGGTGCCGTGGTCGATCAGCGCTTCGACGCGTTCGCGGGCGGTGAGGCGATTCTTTTTGTGCTGGGATTCGATGGCTTTTGCGCCGCCGCCCTGGCGAATCTTCTCTTCTTCGTTCTTGATGGAGGTGAGGAGTTCCACCATGCGCTGAGAATTCTTCTCGAATTCGGGAGATTTTGCGTTGATGGCGGTTGTCAGGACCGATGCGGACACGCGGCGACCTCGCAGACAGGAGTGGCAGCAGCGGAATCAGTATACGGAGGAATTGCAGATTGTGCGAGAGCAGGAGCGAAGAAAGACTTACCACAGAGTGCGCTGAGGTGGAACACAGAGATCACAGAGAAGGCGGGTTTGCCAGGCAGGGAATCGCGGACCGGTTGAGGTAGACTCGCGGGATGGAATATCCATTGTTGAGTTTGGAGTTGGCGCGGGAGATTGAGCTGGCGGAGGCTGAGGCGGCGGTTGCCTGTGCCGAGAGCATCAAGACGGCGCATGGCGCGGATGCCGGTGCGGTGGCATCGATTGCGGGCGGGTACGCAGTTTACTGCGGGGCGAATTCGCCGGTCACGCAGGCGGTGGGGTTGGGCTTGAGCGGCACCGTGAGCAAGGAGGAGTTTGGCCGGTTGGAGGAGTTTTATTTCAGCCGCAAGGAGCCGGTGCGGGTGGAGACGTGTCCGCTGGCGGATGGGTCGTTGATTGAGCATTACCGAGAGCGCGGGTATTCGGTGAGCGAGTTTTCGAATGTGATGGTGCGGCCGGTGGAGAAAGCGCCGGCGATTGCGTTTACGCCGGGCATTGAGATTCAGAGGGTTGCGGAGGGGGAGATTGACCTGTGGACGCTGACCGTGTCGCAGGGATTCGCGGAGCATTTTCCGGTGACTCAGGAACTACTTGGCGTGATGCGGTTGTTTGCCAGCGGGAAGCACACGGAGTGTTATTTTGCGCGCTTGGACGGGAAGATTGCTGGGGGAGCTACGATGGCGGTGCGCGGGCGGATTGCGGGGTTGTTTGGAGCGAGCACTTTGCCGCAGTATCGGAATCGAGGGGTGCAGACAGCGCTGCTGCACGCTCGGATGCAACGCGCGGCGGAACAGGGTTGCGAGTTGGCGATTAGCTTGGCGCAGCCGGGGAGCGCTTCGCAGAGGAATATTACGCGGCAGGGATTTCGGACGGTGTATACGCGGGTGAAGTTTGAGCGGGGAGTGCCTGGAGCTTAGGCCTTGGAGGTCCGAGGGTTTTCATTGCCACCGGTAAGAAATCGATCAGGGATGGGAAAACCTGCGCTTGCATTTGATGGTTTGGTTATGGAAACCCTCGCCCCTTAGGGGGCGAGCTACAGGATTATTGTTTCACCAGGCGCTTGTGGATGAAATCGATGATGTCCTGGGTGGAGGTGCCGGGGAGGAAGATTTCGGCGATGCCGGATTTTTTCAGGGCGGCGATGTCTGGTTCGGGGATGATGCCGCCGACGAGGACGGTAACGTCGTCCATGCCTTTTTCGTGGAGGAGTTTCATGAGCTGCGGGCAGAGGGTGTTGTGCGCGCCGGAGAGGATCGAGAGGCCGATGACGTCGACGTCTTCCTGGACGGCGGCGGACGCGATCATCTCAGGAGTTTGCCGCAGGCCGGTATAGATGACCTCCATGCCAGAATCGCGTAGGGCCCGGGCGATGACCTTGGCGCCGCGGTCGTGGCCATCCAGACCGGGTTTGGCAATCAGAACTCTAATTTTCTTTTCCGTCATTCCTCTGTGCTCTCTGTGCTCTTCCTCTGTGATCTCTGTGTTCGATCCACTTCAACCGCATTACAGAATATACCGCCGAATACCTTCTTTAAGCATAGGAACATTGAAATTGATGAGCAGTCCCAAATGGTGTCCTGATAAACGCATGTAAGTGAGAATAATGGCCTCATGAAGCGGGCCAAGGGCCTCCACGGATTTCAACTCCACAATCACTTTTGTTTCGACCAGAAGATCCAAGCGATAGCCCGATTCAAGTTTCACAGCCTTGTAGACGACTGGGATCGGTCTTTGGCGTTCAAAATTGAGTCTTCGCTGGTGGAGTTCGTAACAAAAACATTCCTCGTATGCCGATTCGAGTAGACCCGGCCCGAGGAGCCGGTGAACCTCAATGGCTGCTCCTATAATGAATTGGGTAAGTACACTATCTGGCATAGTGGGAATATAACACAGAGGACACAGAGGATGAGCACAGAGGTCACGGAGAAGAGACTCGTTAGGTGATGGCGACTTCTTCGTAGGCGCCGAAGACGGTGCGCATGGCTTCGCAGATTTCGCCGAGGGTGGCGTAGGATTTAACAGCGTCGTAGATGTACGGCATGAGATTTTCGGAGCCTTCGGAGGCTTTGCGGAGAGCGTTGAGGCGGCGTTCCACTTCGCTGGTGGAGCGATCGGCGCGCAGTTTGCTTAGGCGCTCTGCTTGCCGGCGGGCCACGGTTTCATCGATCTGCAGAAGGTCGAGATGCTTTTCGGGCGTGACGTATTCGTTCACGCCGACAATGATCTTTTCTTTTTTGTCCACCGCCATCTGGTAGCGGTAGGACGCTTCCGCGATTTCGCGTTGCGGGTAGTTCTTTTCGATTGCCGCCACCATGCCGCCCATCGCGTCAATGCGGCGGATGTAGTCCCACGCGGCGCTTTCCACCTCATTGGTGAGCGCCTCCACAAAATAGGAGCCGCCCAGCGGATCTACCGTGTTGGTAACGCCAGTTTCATGGGCGATGATCTGCTGTGTGCGCAACGCGATGGTCGCCGCGTGTTCGGTTGGCAATGCCCAGGCTTCGTCGAGGGAGTTGGTGTGCAACGATTGCGTGCCGCCGAGGACGCCGGCGAGCGCCTGGATCGCGGTGCGAACGACGTTGTTCATGGGTTGCTGGGCGGTCAGCGAGCATCCGGCGGTTTGGGTGTGGAAACGCATGGCCCAGCTTCGCGGGCTGGTGGATTTGTAGCGCTCGGTCATGGCCTTGTGCCAGATGCGGCGAGCGGCGCGATATTTCGCGATCTCTTCGAAAAAATCGTTGTGGGCGTTGAAGAAAAAAGAAAGCTGCGGGGTGAACTCGTCGACCGGCAAGCCGCGGCGCATGGCCCATTCGACGTACTCCATTCCGTCGCGCAGGGTGAAGGCGAGCTCCTGAATCGCGGTCGAGCCGGCTTCGCGGATGTGGTAGCCGCTGATGGAGATGACGTTGAACTTCGGGGTGTGCTTCATCCCGAATTCGAACGTGTCAATCACCAGGCGCATGGAAGGCTCGGGCGGGTAGATATATTCCTTTTGCGCGATGTATTCCTTGAGGATGTCGTTCTGCAGCGTGCCGGAGATTTTCTTCCAGTCGGCGCCCTGTTTTTCGGCGACCGCGAGATACATGGCCCAGATGACCGCCGCCGGGGAATTGATGGTCATCGAGGTGGTGACGTCGGCGAGGGGGATCTGGTCGAAGAGCACTTCCATGTCAGCGAGGGAGCTGATGGCGACGCCGCATTTTCCGATTTCACCTTCGGCGAGCACGTGGTCGGAGTCGTAGCCCATCAGTGTGGGCAGATCGAACGCGGTGGAAAGGCCCGTCTGGCCTTGCGCTAGAAGATAACGGAAGCGCTGATTGGTGTCCTCGGCGGTGCCGAACCCGGCGAATTGCCGCATGGTCCACAGTCGGCTGCGGTGCATGGTGGCGTGAATGCCGCGGGTATAGGGCGGCTCGCCCGGAAAGCCGAGATCGCGAGCGGGATCCCAGCCGGCAAGATCATCCTCTGTATATAACCGGCAAATCGGATAACTGGAGACGGTGGTGAACTCTTTTTGGCGCTCGGGACTTTTTTCGAGAGTGGGGCGGAGAGTGTTTTTCTCCCAGGCTTCGCGTTTGGGGGAGATTTTCACCGGACCGCCTGGCTGCTTCGTTTTGGCCGAATCACTCATTTACAAGCGCTCCCGGGATCGGGCTATAAGCGGCTGAGTATGCGGACCCCGTCTGAAACTAATGCTATGGGAAACGGGGTTGGGGAGCAAGAAGAGGGAAGAGAAAGAAGCAATGAAGTAAAAAGGGAACGACCGTTGTGGAAGGGTTCGGTTTAGGCTGCGCCACCTGAAGGTGGCCGCTACATGCGGGTCATTTCTTTGCGAGCGAACGGAGGTAATTCACTACGTCCCAGATTTGGTCGGGCTTCATGCGGCCCTCTTCGCCGGTCATCTGGCCCTTGCCCGTGTTGATAATCGTAAAGATTTCGCCATCGGTGAGTTTTTCCAGCGAAGCGGGGTCGCGGTAGTCGCGCAGTTTGAGATGCATGTCCCCGGCGAGGTCGCCATCGCCGCCGCCCTCTTTTCCATGACACATTGCGCAGTCGGAAGCGTACTGCTTCTTTCCGGAAGCCAGGGACGTGGGCGTGGGCTTTACGGGATTGGCCTGCTTGGGGGCCTCTGGCGTGGCTTTGGGATCAGCGGCGGCCTTTTCGTCGGCGGGTTTAGTGGGTTCTTGAGAACTGGAATGGAAAGACAGCAGCAGGACAGCACAAGCGAAAGCAAGTTTCATGGCCGGATCTCCCTTACTGACTTGGCGCGTCAACCGTGCAGCGGACTGCATCGGGGGTACATCGGGCCCAGTTGCGGCAAGTATAGTCCTGCGCGGGGCCAGTAGATAGCCCGGGGTTCCGTTTGTGAGCCTTGTTGGTCCGGTGGTTGCGTCGGGATCGAAGCCGGTGACAAAGATTGATTAGACGGTTTTTTTGCTTCAAATCGAAATCAACCTGTGGCTAAATCCAAGTGCCCGGCATCAATAATTGCAGGGCAAGACCTGACCCGCCCGAAGCTTGACCCCAAAAAGCAAGGAGATCGCCTATGCCGACGATTACTACAAAAGATGGAACGCAGATTTATTACAAGGACTGGGGAAAAGGGCAGCCGATTACGTTCAGCCATGGTTGGCCGCTTTGCGCAGACGATTGGGACGCGCAGATGCTGTTCTTTGGGCAGCATGGGTATCGCGTCATTGCGCACGACCGGCGGGGCCATGGTCGCTCCACGCAGACGTGGGACGGCAACGAGATGGACACCTACTCGGACGATTTGGCGGCGCTGTTTGAAGCGCTCGATCTGAAGGACGCGATTATGGTTGGGCATTCCACCGGTGGCGGCGAAGTAACCCGGTATCTCGGCCGCCATGGTAGCAAGCGTGTGGCCAAGGCTGTGCTCATCAGCGCCGTGCCACCGCTGATGCTGAAGACGGAAAAGAATCCCGGCGGATTGCCCCTTTCTGTCTTCGACGGCATTCGCACCGGTGTAGCCGGGGACCGGTCGCAGTTTTACAAGGACCTGACGCTTCCGTTCTACGGGTACAACCGTCCTGGCGCAAAGATTTCCGAGGGCATCCGGGAGCACTGGTGGCTGCAAGCAATGTTGGGAGGCGTGAAGCCCCACTATGACTGCGTCAAGGCGTTTTCAGAGACCGACTTCACGGAAGACCTGAAGAAGATCGACATTCCGGTGCTGGTGCTGCACGGCGATGACGATCAGATCGTGCCCATCGGGGCGGCGGGCCTGATGTCGGCGAGGATTCTGAAAAACTCGACGCTGAAAGTTTTTCCGGGATATCCGCACGGGATGTTTACCACCCACGCCGAGGAGATCAACGCGGATTTGCTGGCATTTCTTAAGGGCCAGCACCTCGCTGCCAAAGCGTAGGAGAGGCGCAAGCGCAGAGTCGTCGCTGGCGGCCTACGCGTAATATTGGAACGTCTTCCAGAACTGCGGCCAGCCCGCTATGGGCGGGCCGCAGAGGAAGATGTCGCGGCGCTCGGTCGTCTCCTCAGTGGTGACACCGTAGGAATTCGTGTTTTGCGCGGCCAGGCGGCAATTGGTGAAATTGGCCTCCACGAATTCGCGCGAGAAGCCCACGATGATCAACGTTTGTGGTGGCGGATTGCCGTAGCCGCGTTCCCAGGAAGAGTTGATGCCACTGATGGCGCGGGGCAGTCCATCGCGTGGCCCGTACAGATTGATGGCTCCAACCTCGCCATAATTTTCGGCGAGGATGCCGAGTTGCGCGCGGTTTTCCGCGGGCAGCGAAGCGCGAATTTTCGCGAGTGTTGACACGAGGTCTTCCCAGCCAATCTCATCGCGGAGCGTCAGGTTTACTTTGTCCGCCAACCGAAACCACGGCGACTGGATCGGCGCCAGCGGCAGGGCCACGGCCATCGCACCTAAGAAGCTCACCAGGAGTGCGGCCACAACTAGCGCGCGCAAGGCATTCCCGCTGGGCAGGCTCAGGCTCGTAAGCCAGCGCTCCCCCCAGACGCCGCCGGCGGCGTATAACATCGGATACGCCGGGGCCAGATAATATCCACGGCCTTTGGCAATCAAAAAGAACGCCAATGGCACCAGGTACATCCAGCCGAGGACGCGAAATCTCCAGCCTTGGCGAGAAATCAAACAGAAGTAAAGGCCGGCGATCCACAGCGGAAAAGCCAACAGTGTCATTTCCAGTTGATCGGGCAAGAAGGATCGCGTGAGGCCTTCGCCGACGTCGCGCTGGTGGATAAAGCGCAAAAAATCGTAACTGACGAAATGATGCTGCGCCTGCCACAGAAAATTGGGCGCGGCGATCAGCAGGGAAGCCAGGAGACCGGGCCAGGGCCAGATAGTGCGGAAATGCTTTCGCGTGCCTGTGAAGACAAATCCCGCCAGCACGCCGGCTGCGAAGAACAGCATCGTGTACTTCGCCAGCATACCCAGCCCAATCGAAATGCCAATTAGCAGGAAGTAGCGCAGCTGGTTGGTCTTGAGAAGGCGGACGACAAAATATGCGGTGAGGACCCAGGCGAAGTAGTCGAAGGAGATGTACTGCATCAGCGCGCCGGCGCCGAGAGAGAAGGGAATCGCGGCAGCGGCGGCGACAATCTGCGCGCCGCGGCCTCCGCCCATCTCTTTGGCCATGCAGCCGGTAAGCACCACACCGACGGCCTGCACCACGCCCGAGAAAAAACGGAAGCCGAGCAGCGAGGTGCCGAACAGAGTTAAGGCGATGCGCCCGAGGAAAGGCGTCAAGGGCGGGTAGGCGACGTAGCCCCAGGCGAGATGCCGCGCGTCTTCCAGGATAGCCAACTCGTCGCGATTGAATCCGTAGCGGTTTCCGGTGAGGAGATGAATCGCGAGGGTTCCCGCGGCGAGAAGCCAAAGCAGCGCCAAATCGTTTCGCTGGCGCCGCGATCCGCCCGCTGAAGATATTGCGTTGGCAGCCGGTGCGGCGCTGCCAATTGGGTTGGAATTGATTTGCGACAACCGGGGACCTCGAAAGGAAGTGTCAGGATAGCAGATGCGCGAGGCGCAGAATGCTTGCACAAAGAGTGGTGGAGGCAGGCAAAGAAAAATGCCACGGGAGCGGACTTCCGTGGAGCATTTGTGAAGCAGCTTCTAGCGGCCGCCGGATTTGCTTTTGTCGTCGAGGGCCTTGAAGAGTTCTTCGGTGCCGATCACCTGGCCGTTGCGCGTGCCCGGTATTAGCGAGTCGCGTTCGATGTCGCCCTTTTTGGCGCCGGCGATGGTCACGCTGTTCACTTCCAGGGTGCGGCCGAGGGCGCGTTCGTAGTTGGCTTTGGCTTCGGCGAGATTGGCGAGGGCGCGGAGTTCCGTGCCCTGCGCAGTGATCAGATCGCGCTGCGTGAGAATCACGTTGTACACGGTGGAAGCGCCGAGCTGGTATTTCTTCTGCTCGGCGTCGAATGTTTGTTTTTGCAGTTCGCGCGCTTTGCTAGCGGCTTGCACTTGGGCGCGGCCCTGCTCCAGCGCGATGGTGGTGTTGCGGACGTCCAGCAGCGCATTATTTTTGGTCTGCTGAACTTCCGCCTCCAGTTGCCGCTTGGCGAGTTGCGCGTGCAGATTGTCAGCCTGAGCCGCCCGATTGCGGATGGGGATGCTCAAATTCAGGGCGATGTTATAGTCCGGAAAGTTGCTCTGGAAAATCGAACTCTGCGCGCCGCCAAAGCCATCTTTAGTTGTGCGAATTATGGGTTGCGTTCCAGTTCCGACAAAAATCGGCACCCCGTTTACCAGCACGGGCAGGCCGTTGGCATCGTAAATGGGGACGCTGCTCGGCCCGGTGTAGGTTACCGGGCCCAGCAGCGTGGCATTGCCGGCGAGTCCGGACGAGCCGTACTGCGCGCTGAGCGTGGCTGTTGGAAGCAGCGCATTTTTCGTCGCGCGGACGTCAATATCCGCGTTCTTCAGGTTGACGTACTGCTCCTGCAAGTCGGGGCGTTTGGCAAACGCCTCCTTGATCGCGTCTTCGAAGTTGCTTGCCTGGATGGACTCGGGTGCATCCGGGTGGTCCGTCGGCACGATCTCCACATTGATGAGGTTGGAAGCCAGGGGATCCTTGGAAATGTAATTCTTCACGACCAGTTCGTCCTGCAGCTTGGTGGTCTGCGCGACGATCAGATTCTGGCGATCGGTGGCCAGCTCGGATTCCGCGCGAGTCACGTCCAGCGGCGCCATGGTGCCGATTTCGAGCTGTTTCTTGTTGTCGTTGTAGAGCTTCAAGGAGACCTTGACGGCCTGCTCCTCAACGTTGACGTTTTCCCGCGCGTAAACGAGCTCCCAGTACGAGGTGATGGTGTTAGTAACCGTGGTAATGGCCTGCTGGGTGAAGGCCAGGTCAGCGATCTTGCGGTTGTTCTCCGCGATGAGGATGTTGCGGCGATTCACGAAGCGCCCGGCGCCGGCGAGGAGTTGCTGCTGGACGCCGAGGACCAGGCTGGACTGTACGTAGGGATTAAAGAAGTTTGCGGCATTCGAGGAGGCGCGGTTGTTGTCCCAGGCTACGTTGAAGGATGTTCCGGTATCAAAATTCTGCGAATATTGCGTGTTGTAGGTGGCGCTGTGCGAGATCAGGGGAAACACTGTGGGGTTCTGGAAGCCCGAGCCGGTTGAGCCGGTTCCCGAAATAAATGGGTTGTTAATCGGAGTCTTGCGGTCGTCGAAGGAGATCAATTGCGTCAAGAGCGGGTCATAGGAAAGAGACTGCAGGTTCGCGGTGGAGCTTGCGAAGACGCCCGCAGGGGTGCCATAGCTTGCGCCTCCCGCCTTGGCTTTAAGGATCCCGGCGTCGGCCATCCAGGGGTTGTAGCGCTGCACGACGATGTCCATGCTGTTTTCTAGAGCGAGGGCGATGGCGTCCTGCAAGCTCAGGTTCATCTTTCCGTTGCTGATGAGCTGCTCCAGGCGCGGAGAATTAGCGAGGACGCCGGGGTCGACGTACTGGCTGCGGTACGGGGCGATGATGTTCGGGAACCAACTGGGGGCGTGGGTGTAATTGTATTTGCCGAGCCCCAGGGAAACGGGCACCCCGCCTTGCGCGACCGGCTTTGCCACCGGCATATTGGCTGGCTCTTGCGCCAGAGCGGGTGTGACGGGAGTTCCCGCCAGAATTCCCGCCAGGACTGCGGCGAGCAGGGATTTATGGAAAGACTTAGTCATCATGGTCCTCACCTTTAAGCTGGTACTGAACTCTTGGGAATGCGTCGCAATGCAAGGCTTCTCTCTGTAAAACGATATTGAGAGGCAATTTGTTTCATCGGGCGAAGTTGGGAGAAGCGTTCAAACTCGATTTTTGCCGGCCCACATTCAGACTTCGGAGTCTATCAGGCGTCCACATTCCTTGACAACGCGATGCATGGGGGCTAGGCTGCTGACGTTTCGACGTTTAGGAGCCTACCGGGGTTAGCCGGCCTATGTTAAGTCGCGAAGAACTTGAGAAGCTGTTTGAGAAGGCGGGCGCCATCCGCCACGGGCATTTTGAGCTGTCCAGCGGCCTCCATAGCGGCACGTACATCCAGTGCGCCCTGGTGCTGCAATACCCGCGGTTTGCGGAGAAGTTGGGGCAGGCGCTGGCCGCTTTGTTCTCGGATGCACGGATTGACGCGGTGGTCTCCCCGGCGCTGGGAGGGGTGATCATCGGCCAGGAGGTTGCCCGGGCGCTGCCTGCGCACGGGGACGCGATGGGCGGCGGCGTGCCTGCAATGTTTGTGGAGCGCGATGGCAGCGGCACGATGACCCTGCGGCGTGGCTTCAGCATGAAGCCGGATATGCATGTTTTGGTGGTGGAGGACGTCTGGACCACCGGCGGCTCCACGCAAGAAGCGATCAGCGTGGTGGAAGAGGCTGGCGGGCGGGTGGTGGCGGTTGGGGCCCTGATCGATCGCAGCGGCGGGAAGATCGAGTTTCCCGTGGAGTCGAACGCTTTGTTGGACAAATCCATTGCCAGTTATGAACCCGATGAATGCCCGCTCTGCCGGCAGGGCAGCGCGGCGGTGAAGCCGGGTAGCCGATTCGCGCGCTCCGCTTCGTAGAGGCGTCCGGCCCACTCCCGCATGCGTAATTTCAAACTCACGATTGCCTACGACGGCACCGATTTCCATGGCTGGCAGATTCAAAAGAACAAGCCCACGGTGCAGGGTGAAATCGTCTCGGTATTGCGCCGCCTGACGCAGGAGGATGTGCAACTCCTGGGCGCGGGCCGCACGGACGCCGGGGTGCATGCACTTGGGCAAGTGGGGAGTTTTCGGACCCAGTCCGCCCTTTCCGCGCAGGAGTTTCAGCGGGCACTGAATGCGCTGCTGCCGCCGGCGATACGGATTGTCGGGGTCGAAGAGACTGGGCCTAATTTCAGCGCGCGCTGGTCGGCGAATGGAAAGATTTATCGTTACCGGATCTATCGCGGAAAAGTAGTGCCGCCGTTTTTGTGGCGGTATGTGCTGCATTACCCGTTTCCTCTGGACGAAGACGCGATGCGGGACGCGGCGGCGCGTTTTGTAGGCACGCATGATTTCACTTCGTTCGCGGCTTCAACGGGTTCCGAGGACGACGAGAAAGAGCGCAACATGCAACGGGAGATTTTTGCCACGGAAGTGAAGCGCACTGAGGATGGCGAAGAGTTGTGGTTCACCGTGCACGGCCGCTCGTTCCTGCGTTACATGGTGCGCAAGATGGTGGGGGCACTGCTGGAGGTGGGCCGCGGGAGACTTTCGGCGGGGGATATCGACAATCTCTATGAGCTGAAAGATCGCTCGAAGTCGGGCCCTACGGTGCCGCCGCAGGGGTTATTTATGGTGAAGGTAGATCACGACGAGCCTTATCACGTCGAATAATTACGCGTGGTCGCCCGGGAGCGCCAACCTTCCGTTTGGCGCGTTTCGGAGGGCCATTCTGGAGAATGGCGTTCCCGGGGGGCGCGGGGTAGAATCAGACACATGGCAGCATCTTTAACGGTTTTGGACACACTTCCGTCCATCGATCCCGCAACCGGCAAAATCTCGAAGTCCTTTCAGCGGACCTCTCCGCTGGAAGTGCCGCAGCTACTTGCCCGGACGCGGGAAGCCCAACTGGCGTGGGCCAAGCGTCCGGTGGATGAGCGGTGCGCGCAGATTGGCGTGCTGAAGACGAAGATTCTTGAGGCGCGGGAAGGGCTGACGGAAGCGGTGGTGCGGGAATCCGGCAAGCCGCGAGCTGAAGCAAAGTTTGCGGACGTGTTCGTTTCGCTGGATTCCGCGGACTACTTCGCCAACAAGGGCGCGTCGTTGCTGAAGTCCGAAGCGGTGGAACATCACAGTCTTGCCGCCAAGGCGAAATCGGGAAGGCTGCACTACGATCCGCTGGGTGTGGTGGCCATTATTAGTTCGTGGAATTATCCGCTGGCCATCCCGATGAGCCAGATTATCGCCGCGGTTGTTGCGGGGAATGGGGTGCTCTGCAAGACCAGCGATTTCACTCCTGAGTGTGGCGAGTTGATCGGCAAGCTGTTTCGCGACGCCGGCTTCCCGGAAGATCTTGTCACCATCGTGCAGGGTGGCGGGGAAGTGGGCCAGGCGCTGATCGAGGCGAGGCCCGACAAAGTGTTTTTTACCGGCAGCGTTTTTACGGGCCGCCACGTTGCCGAGGCATGCGCGCCGCTGCTGATTCCGAGCGTGCTGGAGCTTGGCGGGAAAGACGCCATGCTGGTGCTGGCGGATGCGGACATTGAGGTGGCGTCGAGCGCCGCGGTTTGGGGCAGCTATACGAACTGCGGGCAGGTTTGCCTGTCCGTCGAGCGGTTGTTCGTCGAGGAATCCATCAGCGAGGCGTTTATTCAAAAGTGTGTGGAGAAGACGAAGAAGCTTCGCTTGGGCCCCGGGAGCGACCCGGAATCGGAAATTGGCCCGCTGATTCGGCCGCAGCACGTGCAGCGGATGAACGAGGTGGTGGCCGATGCGGTGCAGCGTGGAGCGCAGGTTTTGTGCGGCGGGCGACCCCGCCCGGATCTGGGTCCTAACTTTTTCGAGCCCACCGTCGTTACCGGCGTCGATTCTTCGATGAAACTTTTTCAAGATGAGACGTTTGGGCCGATCATGGCGATTCGCGTGGTGAAGGATGCGGAGGATGCCATTGCGCACGCCAACGATTCGGAGTTTGCACTTTCCGCGAGTATCTGGACCAGCGACCTGGAGGGCGGGAAGGGAATTGCCCAGCGGCTGCGGGCCGGCGCGGTTATGGTCAACGATTTGATCAGCGGGTTTGCCATTGCCGAGGCGCCGCACGGGGGCTGCGGGCTGAGTGGCTGGGGCCGCACGCACGGCAGGGCCGGATTTCTGGAGATGGTGAATATTAAGTACGTGGATGTGGACCATCTGCCGCGCATGGAGAAGCCGTGGTGGTATCGTTACGGCAGCGAATTGGAAAAAGCCGCCGATGCGTTTTTGAATTTTGAGTTTGCGGGAAGCTTAATTGCGCGGCTGCGGCATGCGCGGGCCTCGTTGAAAACAATTTTTCGCGATCATGGAATGAAGTAGGCGTACAGGAGCTGTCGGTGGCTGAAGAAACGGCAGAAGTTCCGCAAGAGAAAGCTGCGCTGAAGTTCAAGACGCGCAAGCCGAAGCAGCGCGCCTGCGACGAGCGCAATGAGAAGGGCAAGCTGTGCGCGGGGCATCTGAAGCGGTGGTTCGACCTGACGCCGGAAGTGGAAGCCATCGTGGGCAAAGGTGCGGAAATTTATCGCTGCGAGTTTTGCAAGCTACTGTTTCGTCCGGATCCCAAGCAACAGCCCAACAGCTATACGATTCGGTATTAGTTCCGCCACGGAGGCCGCTGGACCGTGACCCACAACCAATGGATTCACGACTGGAACTCCGGCGGTCCTATGAGCATTCCGCCGGGCACGCGGGTGATGTTGAACGATGAAACGTTGCGCGACGGGCTGCAGAATCCCTCCATTCAAGATCCGAGTATCGAAGAGAAAATTGAAATTCTGCACTTGATGGAGTCGTTGCAGATCGATTCCGTGAACATTGGGCTGCCGGGCGCCGGGCCGCGCGCTATGCAGCACGTGGAAGCGTTGGCGCGCGAGATTGCGAATAATCGCATGCGCATTCGGCCGAATTGCGCGGCGCGCACGATGGAGGCCGACATCCGGCCGATTGCGGAAATTTCACAGCGCGTGGGCATCGCCATCGAAGCCGCGACGTTTCTCGGCTCCAGCCCGATTCGCCGGCTGGTGGAAGATTGGACCGTGGAGCACCTGGTGCGCACCACGGAAAACGCAGTGAAATTCGCGGTGGCGCAGGGACTGCCTTCGATGTACGTCACGGAAGATACGGTGCGCACGGATCCCGACACCGTGCAACGCCTTTATACGACGGCTATCCGCAGCGGGGCGCGCGCGATTGTGCTTTGCGATACAGTTGGGCATGCCACGCCGCAGGGCGCTTATAGCCTGGTGAAATTTGTGATGGAAAACGTGGTGAAGCCCAGCGGCGAAAAGATCCGCGTGGACTGGCACGGGCATCGCGACCGTGGGCTCGACATTGCCAATTCCTTGGCCGCCGTTGCGGCCGGCGCGGATCAGGTTCACGGCGTGGCGCTTTCCCTCGGCGAACGCGTTGGCAATGCGCCGATGGAACTGTTGCTCGTGAATCTGCGGCTCATGGGGCTGATCGAGAATGACCTGAGCTGCCTGAAAGCGTATTGCGAGAAAGTTGCCAAGGCAACCCACACCGTTATCCCGCCGAATTACCCTGTTTTTGGCAAGGACGCGTTCCGCACCGCAACGGGGGTTCACGCCGCTGCGATCATTAAGGCGCTGCGCACGGGCGACCTCGATTTGGCCGATGCGGTTTACAGCGGCGTCCCGGCGCATTTGTTTGGTCTGGAGCAGGTGGTCGAGATCGGCCCGATGAGCGGGAAGTCCAATGTGCTGCACTGGCTCTCGCGCCACAACATTCCGGCGACCGACGAGGTGGTCAATCGCATCTTCGACGCTGCCAAGCAATCCTCGCGGGTGCTGACCGAGCAGGAATTACTGGCACTCTTCCCATCCCCCAGCGCTCCGGCTTAACCCGCATCCACTCGCATCATCCGGGAATCGAGTTTTGGGTAAGTTTCCGGTTCGCCTAATTGGAACTAACCGGGCAGTTCAAACAAATGTATGCGAACGTTGGCGTTGAGTTATTTCTTCAGATTAAAAGTGTGAAGTTTCTTCGCGGCCGTGCCGAACTGGCCAAGCTGATAGACGGCTGCGCCTGCGGGAGAGAAAGTGAACGGCGTAAACGGTTCGGCCAGCATTTGGTCGAGGTATTCTCGGAGAGCGACGCCGGTTGTAACGTGCGGATTGTAGTGCTCGCCGGAAGCCTTCGGCACGAACGTCGAAACGTACTCAATCAAAAGCGGGTCAATTATCGGGTCCTCGGGCGTCGTGACGAACGCCGCAGATGTTCCGGTTTCCACCGTGAACGGTGTCACAGCGGCAATCACAGCTTCCTGCAACTTGAGCAATTCTGGAGTCGGCCTAGCAACAATGCCCGCAAGTCCAATCTCCTTGCTAGGGATGTAGTAGTACTTGAAAGCCTCCAGCTTGATGCCTGTCACGTTTGTGCTCTCGAAGACCTTGCCCACGGCGGCATAGAGCTTGTCGAGGTCCGCAGTATGCACGAAGCGCTGGACCAAGGTGACGTGGGGCCGGTGCTTCGCATCGAGCGAGAATCCCTTCGGGAAGACTTTTAGCAGACGCGCGTTGTTATCCGCAGAATGCTGAAGCATCGTTGCGTCCGGCTCTAGGAAGACGTCAATAGCAGTAACTTTATTCTGTTCGGTTGCAGCGGGCGCTTGCTGTGCGCTTGCAGTTTGAGCTTGCATCCATGTCGCACACAGCATCGCTCCAGAGATGAACAGACGCGTTAAAGTATTCTTGCTAAGTTTCATCATTGGTTCCTCTCAGATGCTGCAATTTGGTGCTCGTCCAACCCACTATTTCTCAAATGCAAAAACGTGCTTCCAGTCGTCCTTCATGCTGACAACTGTCCATCCATCCATCTTGGCTTGCTCGAAAAGCGCCTCTGTGAAAGCCCCCAGTTTGACGTCCGGTAATCCTTTTGCCGGACCGTAGGCGTATTCCCGCGCCGCATCATCGTGCAGCACCAGTAGCATGAACCGCGCTCCACTGCCTCCTTGCGTGTATTCCAACATCTCCCGGTCGCCGTCCGAATTGCCGAATGCCATGACGGGCCGCCGCCCAATGTGCTGGTTGATGCCGACGGGTTTCCCTGCTTTATCGTCAATGAAGTTCAGCTCTGGCAGACGCACCAGCACTGCTTTGCCGTCGCGCATTTCAAACTGCGTCTTGGCGCTGCTGCCGATAACCTGTTCGGGCGGGATGCCATACACTTTCTCGGCCCACGGACGCATGAACTCGATGCCACCTCCGGAGACGATGAATGTCTTGAAGCCGTTAGCTCGGAGGTAGACGAGCAATTCGAGCATCGGCTGATAGATCATTTCAGTGTAGAGCTTCCCAGTTTTCGGGTGCTTCGCGGTGGCGATCCAATCCTTCACGATTTGCTCAAACTCCACAGTGATCATCCCGGTGTGCGTGGCCATAAGGAGTTCGATGATCGCATGGTCACCGCCTGCGAGCGCGGTTTTCAAATCGCCCTTGAGCAATGAGGCGAACGGCTCCTGTGCCTTCCACTCAGGATGTTGTGGTGCAAGCGCTTTCACGCGGTCGAGCGCAAAGTAAAACTGAACTGGCATCGGTTGCTCACACCAGAGCGTGCCGTCGTTGTCGAACGTGGCGATGCGCTCCGCCACCGGAACAAAATCAGGTGAGCTGGGATTAGTCACCTTCTCGACGAATGCGACGATTGACCGCTTGGCCCTCCCATCGCTCCAAGAGGACAACGGATCGGACGCCTGAGCAACGGCTGCCGCGAAAGCCAACGCGCAGACGAGTGCGGCAGCGGCGAGGATACGTCCATGTGAGTTTTTCAAGGTTCCACCCATTCCCATTACACAGTATGAGGGGCCAGTCCGGAGAAATTTCTGAGTGGCATTCTAGTGGTGGCTGTCAGGGGGTGTAATTGTCAAAAGTAACGATACGCTATGGCCAACGGACCAAGTCCCGGTAAACGCAAATCGGAAACTGGCCTGTACCGAAGGCCTTCTTGATTGTGTTCCGTCGCGCTAAAATGGCGGCGTGGAGCAGACCGCGTCCCCGATTCTCTGTGCTACGGCGATTAGGACTGGGCGCGTGCGAATTGGCACAGTGAAACGCGTTGCTGTTTGCGCTATTCTTTTTGGCATGCCGATTCGCTCCTCTGCCCTTCCGCAAGCCGCACGGCCGTTGACTTCGTTTTCGCTTGCGGATCAGCCCCAGGTGCATACCGCCCTTGAATGGTTTGCTAAGAATCTAAAATGGATCAATGACGAGCAGGCGGCGCTGACGGAAATCCCCGCTCCTTCGTTCGAAGAAGAAAAGCGGGCGGCGGCCGTGAAGGCCGTGCTGGTTGCAGAGGGCCTGCCGGTCCACACCGACAAGATGGGAAATGTGGTCGCGGAGTTGCGCGGCGCGAATGACAAAGAGTGCATTTTGGTGGCCGCGCATCTGGACACTGTTTTTCCGGCGGGCACCGTGGTGAAAGTAGTGCGCGACGGCGAACGGATGAGCGCGCCGGGGATTTCCGACAATGGCACCGGCCTGGCCGCGCTGCTGGCCATTGCGCGCGCGTTTCAGGCGGCGAAAATCCGGCCGCAGCGCACGATTCTGTTTGCCGCCAACGTGGGAGAAGAAGGCGAAGGGAATTTGCGCGGGATGCGCACGCTGATTGAGGCGTATCGCACCAAGCTGCGCGCGGTGATTGTGCTGGATGGTTCCGGCACCGATCATGTGACCACCAAGGCGCTGGCTTCGCGACGGTTGGAAGTGGTGATCACGGGTCCGGGCGGCCACAGTTGGTCGGATTTTGGGATGGTGAATCCCATTAATGCGCTGGTGCGCGGTTCGCTTCGCTTCATCAACACCAAAGTTCCGGTGGCGCCGCGGACCACGTTTAATCTTGGGCAAGTCGAGGGCGGCACATCCGTCAATTCCATTCCGCATGAAGCAAAATTGAAAGTGGACCTGCGCTCCGAGAGCGAAGACGAACTGATCCGCCTGGAAACCGCCTTGCGCGACTGCATGGCTACCGGCGTGAAGGACGAAATGGACAACGCGCGCGACCGCAGCAAGGGCAACCTGGAATGGAAAGTGACACTCATCGGGAGCCGCCCGGGCGGGGAACTTGTCGCCGATTCGGGGTTGCTCTCCGCATTGCGCGCCGCGGATGATTTTGTGGGCAACCAGTCGCGGATCGAGCGCTCCTCGACGGATGCGAATATTCCGTTGTCGCTGGGCATAGATGCCATCGCGATCGGCGCGGGAGGCAACGGCGGCGGCGCGCATTCGTTGCAGGAGTGGTACGAACCCGCGGGGCGCGAATTCGGATTGCAACGCGCCATGCTGACGCTGCTGGGCGTGGCGGGAGTTGCACCGGAAAAGGGGCGCTGACGATGCGGAAAGCCGCCCGAGTGTTCCTTTTGTTTGGCCTGGCGTTTTTTTCCGGCGTCGCGGCTTCCTTGGCGCGCGCACAAGCCAACGAGCCCGCGCACAAGACCATCTACTACCTGCACGGCCGCATTTACACCAACGACCCCAAGCAGCCTTGGGCCTCTGCAATCGCTGTGCGCGACGAGAAGATTCTCTGCGTCGGGTCCATCGAACACATCATGCTGGATTGCGGCGGCTCCAATCCCGAGGCCGAGACCATTCAATTAAAGGGCCGCTTTGTGATGCCGGGTTTCAATGACGCCCATACTCATCTGGGAGGCGCCGGCCATGACAAACTTACCCTGGACTTGAAGGGTACTGATTCCATTGACGAACTTCAGCAGCGGGTGCGTGCCGCCGTCGCCCAGCACAAGCCTGGCGAATGGGTGGTGGGCAGCGGCTGGGACCAGACGCGCTGGCCCGACAAGAAATTTCCCACTCGCCAGCAGCTCGACGATGTTTCCCCCGACAATCCCGTTTTTCTGGTGCACATTTCGGGCCACGTCGCCGTCGCCAATTCCTTGGCCATCAAGCGCACGGAAATTACTTCAGACACGAAGAATCCCGCGGGCGGCGAAATCGAGCGCGACACCGATGGGAATCTGACGGGCATGTTCAAGGAAGGCTCGGCAATGGAGTATGTCGAGCAGAAAATCCCGGAGCCGACGGAGGAGGAGCGCCGCCACGGGATCGAACTCGTGCTGCAGGAACTCGCCCGCAACGGCGTGACTTCCGCGCAGGACAATTCCTCCTGGGACGACTTCCTGGTCTATCACCAGTTGAAGGAAGAGAAGAAGCTGACCGTGCGCATCACGGAATGGCTGCCGTTTATGGCCCCGCTGACGGAATTGCAGAACATGCGCTCGGAAGGCGGCACCAAGGATCCGTGGCTGAAAACCGGCGCGCTAAAAATGGTCACGGACGGTGCGCTGGGTTCGCGCACAGCCGCCATGATTGCGCCGTACTCCGACGATCCCTCGACCAGCGGCATTTTGACGATCGAACCGGAAAAACTGAAAGCCATGGCGCTAGAACGCGACAAGCTCGGTTTCCAATTGGCGTTCCATGCCATCGGCGACCGCGCCAACCGCGTGGCGCTGGACGTTTTCGAATCCGTAATCCGCGTGAATGGCACCCGCGACCGGCGCGACCGCATCGAGCACGCACAGGTTGTTGCGCCGGAGGACATCGCCCGCTTCGGTACCTTACACGTGATCGCTTCGATGCAGCCTTCGCACCAGACCAACGACATGCGCTGGGCCGAGCAGCGCATCGGGCCCGAGCGTGTGAAGGGCGCCTACGCCTGGAATTCGCTACAGAAAGCGGGCGCAACGCTGGCCTTTGGCACCGATTACGACGTTGAGTCCATCAATCCGTTTGCCGGGCTCTATGCGTGCGTGACGCGCGAATTGCCCGAAGGTGGCCCCGTCGGCGGCTGGCAGCCGCAAGAGAAGATTTCGCTGGAAGATTGCATCCGCGCCTACACCAGCGGCTCCGCTTATGCGCAATTTGAAGACGGCAAGAAGGGCGAGCTGAAGATTGGCGAGTACGCCGACTTCATAGTCCTTTCGCAGGACCTGACCAAGGCCGCCCCGAAAGACTTCCTGAAAACCGAAGTCCTACAGACCACCGTCGGCGGCCGCACTGTCTATCAGAAAAAATAAATCGCGGTGAGTTCCCCGTCGAAAAGCGATGGTCGCAGGCGCAGTTTCTATTCAGAAAAAATCGATAGCTGATATTTGAGCGGTCTTCTGTCCATCCGCCGAGAGCGCATAAGTAATCCGCGCTTTACGGCCGTTCCATTGCGCGCAAGGGTTGGCCGCCAGGGTGGAGTCCGTGCCCCCGACGCGAATAGCGACCTTAGAGGAATCGGCCGCCGCCAGATCCAGCGTTTCGCCAAGAATCGCAAAGCGCATGGTGACTCCAGTTGGGGTATCGCAACGAGCTTCGCGGATGATTCCTTGCTGACCGCCATCTCTCCCTCCCGAATTCTCAGACCGGGACTCCTCCTTTTCGGAATCCTTGGTTGCCGCAGCATCTCCGTCGCCTGTGGATTGCGGGGTTGAAACGGCAGATTGAGCAGTTGTCGAGGCTGCCCCATCCTTCGCGTTTGCCTTATCCATGTGGGAAGTCAAGCGCTTGGCAAATGATTCGGCCTCCGACTTTTCGTTCGGAGTGCGTGCAAGTTTGTTAATTTGTTCCAGAAGTTTGGCGGCATCCTGGTCGTGGTTCAGAGCAAGCAGTGCGTCGCCGATATCCACGGTAAAGGCCAGGTTGCTTGGTTCGAGTTTCGCCGCTTTGACCGCCGCGTCAAACGACTTCATCTTGGTCGCGTCCTGCTGCCGATAGGCAACGGAGAGAAATCCATACGCCGGAGCGAACTCGGGATTCAGGGAGATGGCTTTTTCAAGGTTCCCGATAATTTGTGGGGTAGTTTCCTTGCGGTATCCGTCCTTCCGAAGAATGAGCAGTGCGCGAAAATGATATGGCCGGAAATCCTGCTGATTGAGGCTTATGGCTTTGTCAAAATTCTGGAGCGCTGCGTCGTTGTTATGCTGGAGATAATCGACATACCCGCTGCCGACGTACGCGGCAGCCATGTCCGGTTGTTGTTCGAGCGCCTGCTTAAACATCTCCTCTGCCTGCTTGGTGTGGCCAGTATGGGCCAGGAAATCCGCCTGGATGGTAAGAACCTCGGCAGAAGTCATGTCCCGGACCGGATAGGACGTTTCTGTGATGGGAGCCTGAGGTTTGTAGCGCTGAAACTGGAAGTTGGGTTGTCGAGCGTAGGAATCCAGGGCCATCTGCATGTGCTTCAGATCGCCAAAGGTTTGTTTCGCCGCGGCCTGCGCATCGTTCGTGCTCTCATATACCTGCAGGTATTTATAAAATGTTTGGGCTTTTCGCGCGTCGGGATCATTTAACAGGTAGTGAACCAGCAGCCAGGACTCCGCATAAAAAACGGGATTGCGCTCCTTTTCGTTATAGTAAGGCGAACGCGCGTCCACGTTCATCAGGGTCTCTATCGGGATGCCTTGCGATCGTTTCAAGAGATCGATTTGCGCCCGATTGGCATGTCCCACGCCAATCTCTCCAAGTTCCACCGTGGTGTTTCCGTAAAACTCAGCGAGTCCCACGCTAAGCCACAGTGGGAGCGCGGGAAAATTCAGGCGAAGCACGCTCACTGTGTATTCGAAATAGAGATTGTGATACGGGTTTTCCTTGCTTCCATCTGCGTCCGTTCGCAGTACGGCGAAGTTGCTGTCCAGGGCCGGCATGAACAGTCCGGTGGGATGCACGCGGTCCTTGGCATCCCAATAATCGGGCAGGAGAAACTTCAGGGAGTCCTCGTTCTTCACAGCAATTACTTTGGTTGGCTTGCCCGGGTCCACCCGCAAGGCCGGAAACGTCTGTAAGAAAACAGCCCGAATCTCCTCGACCTGATTGGCAATGCGCCGAGCTTCGCTGGCACTGGAATTGCTGGACACGATGAAGTGCGCGCTTCGCACCTCTACCCAATGATCGGCGGCAGATGTCCTGGGGGGAGAGAAAAGGAGACACAACGGATAAAAAAGGAGCACGTACAGGGGTATCCGATTGTTCATGATGCGAAGTATATTAGCGATGCTGGAAAAGCTGTCAAGCTTCTTCGTAAGATCGCTTTATACCTTTGTTTTTCACGTGAGGAGGAGTTGCTTTGAAAGAATCGCGCCGGAAACAGGCCGATCTGGCACTGGCATTCTGCTCGCTCATTTGGGGCGTGACGTTTGTGGTGGTGAAGAATGCCCTGGCGGAGTCTTCCGTATTTCTTTTTCTGGCGGTGCGCTTCACCATTGCCACCGCGGTGATGGCCCTGCTGCAGTTCCAGGTGATCACCCGCATCGAGCCGCATGAGATCTTTGCGGGAATGCGCCTAGCGTTTTTTATGTTTGCCGGTTACTGCTTTCAGACCGCCGGATTGCAATACACCACGGCCTCGAATTCCGGCTTTGTCACCGGCTCCAGCGTGGTGCTGGTGCCGCTGCTGCTGGCAGTGTTTTGGGGGCGGCGGCTGACCAACTGGATTTATCTGGGAGCGTTTGCCGCGCTGGTCGGTTTGTATTTTCTGACAGTCCCGGCGGAGGGACTGCGCTATCTGAACCGAGGGGACGTGCTGACGTTCGTGGCCGCGGGATTCTACGGGGTGCACATTATTCTGGTTGGCGAATACACTCAGGAACATTCCGTGCGCGCGCTCAGCCTGATTCAGGTGGCAGGGTGCGCGCTGATGGCCTGGCCTCTGACCGGTGCAGCCGCGGCCATTCATTGGCAACCGGCGCGGTTTTCGGGATCCTGGGGACTGTGGCTGGCGATCGTCATCTGCGCAGTGTTCGCTACAGCGGTGGCGTTTACGGTGCAGCTCTGGGGGCAGCAGTATACGTCGCCGGGGCACGCGGCGATTCTGTTTGCATTGGAGCCCGTGTTTGCCGTGATCACTTCTTATATTGTGCTGCGCGAACGGTTGTCGCTGCGCGCGATGAAGGGCGCGGGGCTGGTCGTCGCGGGGATTGTGCTTGCGGAATTGCTGGGCGCGCCGACCGCGCCGGAAGCGCCGGAACCGGTCTTCGAGGGGCGAATCTATTTCAAGCCGTGGTGGAAGGAAACGTGAGCGGGAAATAGTTTTAAGCCGTAACTCACAAGTCGTAAGCAAAGCGCAGACCGAAAAAATCGAGGCGCCTTACCTATAGCTCAGGACTTAGAACTTAGGACATAGAACTGCCCTACCGACCGTTCGAGTAGTTCTTCACATCGACAGTTTCGAACATGGTGGCCGTTGCCGTGTGGACCTTTTCGTAGGCGTCGATTGCGTTCGCGTGGAGCAGGGAAGTGCCGATGTCGTCGAGGCCCTTCAGCAAAACTTCCTTGCGCGATGAAGCAATTTCGAACTTGTATTCCAGGCCGTGGTTGTCCTTCACGGTTTGACTTGGCAAGTCCACGGTCAAGGAATAGCCTGCTTCATTTTGCGTGCGCTGAAAGAGTTCTTCGATCTGCGCTTCGGTGAGTTCGGCGGGTAGGATTCCGTTCTTGAAGCAGTTGTTGTAGAAGATGTCGGCGTAGCTGGGGGCGAGAATCACCCGGAAGCCGTAATCGCCGATGGCCCAGGGAGCGTGTTCACGGCTGGAGCCGCAGCCGAAGTTGGCGCGCGCCAGCAACACGGACGCGCCCTTGTAGCGCGGAAAGTTCAGCACAAACTCCGGATTCGGCTTTTCTCCGGGCAAATAGCGCCAATCGTAGAAAAGTGTGCGCCCAAATCCCTGGCGGGTGAGCGCTTTGAGGAATTGCTTCGGCACCATTTGGTCGGTGTCGACATTGACCCGATTCATCGGTGCGACAAGGCCAGAGTGTGTAGTGAATGGTTGCATATGAGAGTCCTCAGTGGTCAGTGATCAGCACTCAGAAAAACAGGAAGCTACAAAACAGTTTTCTTAGCTCGATTGTTGAGCCTTCTTTTCTTCCCTCCAACCCACTAAGTTCAAAATTTGTCCGGTCACGAATGCCAGGAGAAACAAAGAAAACAACCAAGGGTGAACGGGACGATACACGGCGCTAATGGCTAGCGCGATAAGGCCCAACGCCATCAAGCTCACTGCGAGTCGGCGCTTCGGATTGGCAAGGACGGCCATGGGTTCTCTTGAAGTGCTACTCCACGTGGGCAACATCGAATTCGCGCACATCCACGAAATGTCCCGCGATTGCTGCTGCTGCGGCCATTACCGGGCTGACTAGGTGCGTGCGGCTGTCTTTGCCCTGGCGTCCTTCAAAGTTGCGGTTGGAGGTGCTGGCGCTGCGCTCGTGCGGCGGCAGAACGTCGGCGTTCATGCCGATGCACATGCTGCAGCCGGCATCGCGCCATTCGAATCCGGCCTCGGTGAAAATTTTGTCCAGGCCTTCTTTTTCCGCCTGGGCCTTGATGCCCCGCGAACCGGGAACGATCAGCGCCTGCTTGATGCTTTTCGCAATGTGCTTCCCCTCGACTAGGTGCGCCGCGGCTCGCAAATCGTCCAGGCGCGAATTGGTGCAGGAGCCGATGAACACGCGATCCACCGGGATGTCCACGATGGGCGTGCCGGGCTTCAGTCCCATGTATTTCAACGCGCTCTCGGTGGCTTTCTGGTCGTTCAGGTCTTTGTAGTCGTGCGGGTCAGGAATGCGCCCGTTCACGCTGGTGACCATGCCAGGGTTCGTGCCCCAGGTGACCTGCGGGGCAATCTGCTCCGCCTGCAACTCCACAGTCATGTCGAATTTCGCGCCGGCGTCGGACTTCAACAGTTTCCAGCGCTCGACCGACTCTTGAAATTCCTTGCCGCGGGGAACAAACGGGCGTCCCTCGAGATATGCGAAGGTGGTTTCATCCGGCGCGACCATGCCTGCGCGCGCGCCGCCTTCAATGGTCATGTTGCAGACGGTCATGCGGCCATCCATGGACAGGGAGCGAATCGCTTCGCCGCCATACTCCGCAACGTGCGCGGTGCCGCCGCCGATGCCAATCTTCCCGATGATGGCGAGGATGATGTCTTTTGCGGTGACGCCTTTCGGCCGTTTGCCGTTCACCACGATGTGCATGGTCTTCGATCGGCTCTGCACCAGGCATTGCGTCGCCAGCACGTGTTCCACTTCACTGGTGCCGATGCCGAACGCCAGGGTGCCGAACGCGCCGTGCGTGGAGGTGTGGCTGTCGCCGCAGACAAGCGTCTGGCCGGGCTGCGTGATGCCCAACTCCGGGCCGATGATGTGCACGATGCCCTGATTCTTGCTGTGCATGTCAAACAAGCGCACGCCGGATTCACGGCAGTTGCGCTCCAGGGCTTCAAATTGCAGTCGCGCGTCGGTGTCCAAAATAGGCAGCAGGCGATCGGTGGTTGAAACGGAGTGGTCCATCACCGCAAAGGTGAGGTCGGGGCGGCGGACTTTGCGGCCCTCGGCCTTCAGCCCGGCAAACGCTTGCGGCGAAGTGCCTTCGTGAATGAGGTGCCGGTCAATGTATATGAGCGCGGGCTTTCCCGCCTCTTCGTAAACCAGATGGTTATCCCAGATTTTTTCGTAGAGTGTTTTGGGTGGCATAGGTCGTCACTAAAATTTTAGCACTCCTGCCAGCCGGGGCAAGTCGCCCACCGTGCCTATTTAGGCAGAGGCGGTTGCCTCCCGGTGCTGTTCGCGCACGGTCACTTCAAAGTGCTGCACGCGATGATCGTAGGAAGTGAGCAGGTGTACCGCCTCTTCCCCGACCACGGCGCTTTCGCGGTCCGGGCCGGCGAAGCGCTCGATGGCTTCCAGCGATGACCAAAGCGTTTCCACGATGAAGTGCACCACCACCCCGTCGGATTGCGAGAGCACGCGCGCTTCCAGGAATCCTTCTTTCGAACGAAGCAGCGGCAACACGTGAAGGCTAAAGTGGCGCAGGTATTCCGGATAGCGAACCTGCGTTGTGCGCGCCGACCAAAACCTTACGACCATATCAGGCCCCTCCCCGGGATGGTGATACGGATGCATTGGCGTACTCCCCAACAACGACGTTCCACGGGCGCACTTCCCAATGTTTTACAAGTCCGTTGCCGACGTAAGGATCTTTTTCGGCGAAGGCGCGGGCGATGTCCGGTGCATCCGCGCGAAAGACGATCAGCGCGGTGTCGGCGGGCCCCGCAAGCGCTCCCCCGAGCATCAATTCGCCCCGTTGGGCTGCTTTTTGCGCGTGCGCCAGATGCGCCTCCCGAAAAGGAGTGCGGCGCTCCACGAATCCATCCACAACGTGATAGAAAAGGGCGTAATAGCCCATGGCTGCCTCCCTGACCGAGGAATGGGCCAACATAAAAAATAGCCTACCATGATGTGGTGGAGACGTATTGGTGTAGCGGACACTCAAGCCGGCCGCTACGCTGCTTGGTGCCACTGGAGAAATCTTCTAATCTTGAACACCATGAAATCCTTGTTGAAACTCCCCGGGTTGCTGTTTATGGTGCTTCTGCTCATCGTCGTGGGGCGCACGCTGTGGATCCCTTCGAAACAGATTGCGCCTATTGCGCATACTCCCGAGGCGATTGACGCTGACAAAACCGCGCGAGACCTCTCGGGCGCTATTCAATTTCCGACGATCTCGTGGGAAGAGGGTGGCACGCCCGAACAGAAAAGCGCCACGCTGGAGGCCTTTCAGGGATTGCACGCCTATCTGGAAAAGGCATTTCCGCGGGTATACACGAATCTGCAGCATGAAGTCGTCGGCGCCAACAATCTGCTGTTAACCTGGAAGGGAAGCGACGCATCACTGAAGCCCATGCTGCTGATGGGCCACCAGGACGTGGTTCCCGTGGAGGCCGACACAGAAAGGAACTGGACTCACGCGCCATTCGCTGGAGACATTGCGGACGGCTACATCTGGGGCCGTGGCACGCTGGACGACAAGATGACCGTTGTGGGGTTGCTGGAGGCGGTGGACACACTACTTGCGAAAGGGTTCCACCCGAAGCGCACGATTTACCTGGCGTTTGGGCAGGACGAGGAAGTGGGCGGACAGGAAGGCGCGGAGAAGATCGCGCAGCTTTTGAAAAGCCGCGGCGTGCAGCTGGAATTCGTCAGCGATGAAGGTGGATTTATATCCCTTGGAATGGTTCCGGGCGTCACCGCCCCGGTGGCGATGATCGGGACTTCCGAAAAGGGTTATCTCAGCCTTGAACTGACCGTGGAAACGGTGGGCGGCCACTCTTCCGTGCCGGGCAAGGATTCGAGCATCGGCATTCTCAGCGCCGCTATCCAGAAGATCGAAGCGAATCCGATGCCCGCGCACATTCACGGGCCCATCGGCGAATTTCTGGAGTACGCGGGCGGGAACGCCTCGTTTCCGATGCGCGTGGTGTTTAAGAACATGTGGTTGTTTGGGCCGGTTGTGCAGCGGATTCTGGAGGCTTCGCCGAACACCAATGCCACGCTGCGCACGACGGCGGCCGCGACGATTTTTCAGGCGGGCACCAAAGACAACGTGATGCCGAGCCGGGCGCGCGCGGTGGTGAATTTCCGGCTGCTGCCCGGCGATACGATCGCCAGCGTCACGGAACACATGCGCAAAGTGGTGGATGATCCTCGCGTAAAGATGCAGCCGCTCGCCGGGGAACCGCCCGTGGAGGCTTCCGCGCAATCTAGCGTGGAGTCTCCCAATTTCAAGCGCATGCAGGAGACGCTCGCGCAGGTATATCCCGAGGCGGTCGTGGCGCCGTTTGTTTTCGTGGGGGCGACGGATTCAAGACACTACGGTGCGCTGACCAAGGATATTTATCGGTTTGCGCCGATGGTCCTGAATGCGGAAGACATCAAGCGGATTCACGGCACGAACGAGCGGATTGGGGTCGCCAATTTTGCGCGGTCGATTGATTTCTTGTGCCAATTAATCCGCAACGCGGCTGGGTGAACTTCTCTTGCGCGACGCTGCCTGAATTAACCGCCAGCGATGGAAGGGACCAGTAGTACGCGGTCGCCGTCTTTTAGCGGGGATGTTTCGCCGTTCAGGAAGCGGATGTCCTCTTCATTGAGATAGACGTTTAGGAATTGGCGGATTTGGCCTTGATCGTCACGGACATGGCGCGAGAGGGCCGGATAGCGCGTTGTCAGATCGTTCAGGGCTTCGGCGACTGTGGTTGCGCCGCTGTCTACTTTGGGGGAGCCTTCGGTGAAGCGGCGGAATGCTGTTGGGATTTCGATTGTGATTGCCATTGCGTTTCTCCAAGTCCTAGGAATTTTTGTAGTGGCCGACCTTTAGGTCGGCCAGTTTTTGTTTGATGCACGGTGACCGGTCTAAAGACCGGCCACTACATTTGGTCAGGCGCTTACCGTGTCTTTTAATTGTTCGTGCAGCAGGGCTTCAAAGGCGTCTAGTTTCGGCTCGATCGCGTCGGCTGCGGGGAAGTCGGCGGCGATGGCATCGGTGGTCTTCAGGCCGTTGCCGGTGATGCAGACTACCGTGGTTTCGTCGGCCCCGATGCGCCCTTGCTGGATTAGCTTGGCGGCTACGCCGGTGGTTACGCCGCCCGCGGTTTCCGCAAAGATACCTTCGGTTTCCGCCAGCAGCTTGATGGAATCGATGATCTCGGGATCGGAAATGTCTTCCGCCCAGCCGCCCGATTCGCGAATCAGCCGCAGTGCGAACGGTCCGTCGGCAGGATTCCCGATGGCCAGCGACCGCGCAATGGTGTTCGGCTTTTGCGGTGTAAAGCGCGGCAGTTCGCGCTTCACAGCGTCTGCAATCGGCGAACATCCGGTGGCTTGGGCGCCGAAAAACTTCACCTGCTTCGGTTCAACCCAGCCTAGATGCGCGAGTTCGCAGAACGCCTTGGCGATTTTGCCGATCAGTGAGCCGCCGGCCATGGGCACCACCACGTTGTCGGGGAGTTCCCATCCAAGCTGCTCGGCGATTTCGTAGCCATGCGTCTTCGAGCCTTCCGCGTAGTAAGGCCGCAAGTTTACGTTTACAAGTCCCCAACGGAACTTGTCCGCAATCTGCGTGCACAACCGGTTGACATGATCGTAGTTGCCGTTGATGCGCACGATCCGCGCGCCGTACACCGCGGTGTTCAAAACCTTCGCCGGCTCCAGATCCGCGGGGATGAACACACAGGTGTCGAAACCCTGCTGCGCACCCTGCGCGGCAACCGCGTTGGCCAGATTGCCTGTGGACGAACAACCAATCGTCTCGAACCCAAAGCGCCGCGCCGCAGCCAGCGCCGTGCCCACTACGCGATCTTTGAACGAAAGAGTAGGGAAGCACACCGAATCATTCTTGAAATAGAGGTTTTTCACCCCGAGGCGCGGCCCCAGCGTGCGGGACTTCACCAACGGCGTTCCCCCGATGGGCTGACTGGGTGTGAATCCCTGCGGCAAGGGCAGGAATTCCGAGTAGCGCCACATATTGAAAGCGCGCCGCGACAACGCTTCACGGCTAACTGCCTGCCGCAAGGCCTCATAGTCGTAGCTCACTTCCAGAGGAGAGAAGCACTCTTCGCAATAGGATTGAGGTTGATTGGGATATTTCTTCCCGCACTCCCTGCATCGTAAGAAATAGATTTCCTTCATAAGTCACCTCGCTGGGGCTCCCTGGGGATAGGCCAAGAACCACCGTTTGAAATGACGTGGGATGATATCGGGCAGCGCGGAGGGGTAAAAGGAAAAACCCTCCGTGCCAAAGTGCGGGGAGGGTCTCAGAAACTCTGTGAACTCTTCCAACTCTTTAGCAGTTTTTTACGTGGAGCAAGTCGCCCTAAATCGCCACGTGACACCGCAATTGCGGCTAGTCAATTTATGCTAGAAGTGGAACTCATTGTCAAGGCCAAAGTTACAGCGCTTCCGGCAAGAAGCGGATTGCTCACCTTTCTACGTCCAATCAGGTCATGCGGTATGAATCCAGTCGGACCCGGCCAGATGGCCAGTTATCGTCGAGGCGCATCTAAGAAGGGGAGAAACTCCGGGCATTAGCCGGTGTTATACTCTCCGCATGTGGACTGGGCCACGGAGAAAGACAGGAGCACGATTCTATGGAGCAGTTAAATGCTAAGGTAGATTGGACGCCGCGGCGCACGTATGTGGCGGCCGGCTTGATTGCAGCAACCCTGACGGTGGGGATCCTGATTGGCACGGTGGTTTCCGGGAAGGTTTCCGCCATGCGGTCTTTTTCCTTGACGGGAGGAAGTTCCGCCTCGGCGCTGGTATTGCCGGATCCGATTCCTTCTTCGAACAGTTTTTCGTCGATCGTCAATCGCGTTGAACCCGCGGTGGTGAACATCGCCACCACGCAGGTGATGGATCGCAAATCCAAGCGGCATCACGCAGGCGAAGAAGACGACCCCAGCGAAGACTTTTTCTTTCACTTTTTTGACGGCCGGCCGGATAACGGGCCGAAGGCCGAGCGCAGCCTGGGTTCCGGCGTAATTGTGGACAAGAATGGCTACATTCTGACCAACAATCACGTCGTCGAACAGGCCACCAAGATTCAAGTGCAACTCAACGGCGACGCCACCAAGTACACCGCCAAGGTAGTCGGCGTGGACGAAGCTACCGACCTCGCGGTTATCAAGATTGACGCCCACAAAGAACTCCCCTTCGCGAAGCTTGGGAATTCCGACGGCGTGCAGGTGGGCGACTGGGTGCTGGCTATTGGCAGCCCCTTTGGCCTAAACGCCACGGTTACCGCAGGCATTATCAGCGCCAAGGACCGCGCCGGCATCGGCCAGCAGTTCCAGCGCTTCCTGCAGACGGATGCGGCGATTAATCCGGGTAACTCCGGTGGACCGCTGGTGGATTTGGCGGGTCAAGTGATTGGCATCAACACCGCCATCATCACCGGCAGCCGCGGCTACGAAGGCGTGGGATTTGCGATGCCGTCTTCCACGGCAATCAGCGTGTACGACCAGATCATCAAGAGCGGCCGCGTGACCCGCGGTTCGATCGGCGTCAGCTTCCAGGAAGAACTTGGCACTAGCCAGATAACGCTGAAGCAGCTTGGCGCGCCTTATGGCGTGGTCATCGAAGACGTTGCGCCCGGCAGTCCGGCGGAAAAGGCCGGATTGAAGGGTGGCGACGTTATTACGGCCATCAACGGCACGGCTGTAAAGACCGGCAACGACCTGGTGAATCCGATTGCCACCGCTGCCATCGGCAGCAAGGTGAAGATCACCTACTACCGCGACAAACAGCTTAAGGACACCACCGCGACGGTGGAAGATCGCACCCGCGTCTTCCCGAACTCTCAGGGCCGCGTCAGCTCTACTCCCGACGAGAATGCTCCGGCGGAATTTGGCCTGCACGTCGAAAGCTTGACCCCGGAACGCGCTCAGCGCGTCGGCATTGAAGGTCAGAAGGGCGTGGTGGTCAGCGAAATCGAGCCGGCCAGTTTCGCCGACGATACCGGCTTCCAGCCCGGCGACGTTGTTTCCGAAGTGAACGGCCAGGCGGTGACTTCGGTGGAGGAGTACCGCAAGGCGGTCTCCAAGCTGAAGGCTGGTGAGAACGTGGTGTTCAAGGTCCTGCGCAAGAACGGCGACCGGGTAATGACCATGTTTCTTCCCGGCGTGGTTCCCGCGGACACCAAGCAATAAGGCCGGCACATTCGCCCAGCGATGCGCAAGTTGCTTAAAAACCGTAGAACGAAGCGACTCCTACTTGCGGCCGTGGCCGTGGGCAGCTTGGTGCTGCCCGCGGCCGTTTCCGCGCAGAGCAGCGCGGCGAATAAGGCGACGCACAAACCCACTTCCAAACCTGGTTCCTTGAACACGGCGTCCAGCGGCACGAAAAAATCCGCGCACTCCGGCAAGAGCTCCAGCCGCTCCAAGAGTAAGCGCGTGAAGGGGCAGGCAGCGCCCTCTCCCGAGCGTATCAACGAAATCCAGGATGTTTTGGCGAAAAAGGGCTTTTACACCGATGCGCCATCGGGCAAATGGGACGATTCCACCACCGAAGCGATGAAGAAGTTTCAGTCATCCCACGGCCTGAATCCCACTGGCAAGTTTGACGCGCTCACGCTCCAGAAGCTCGGCTTGGGCTCGGAAACCGCAGGTCTGGGCGCGCCCACGCCGCCCCCGAATGCCGTTGCCAATCGCCTGCTCTCCTCGAAAGTGCAGCGCGACGAAATCAAGAACGAACCCGAGTAATCCGCTCCCATCTGGAGTGCGGAAGCTCAGCTTCCGCTTTTTCGCACTGAGCCTCGACTCGAATCCCTCGCCGCTCACCCGAAACTGATCCGATATCCTGCGTCTAGTCGAACTTGGACGGCAACAAGGGACAGATCTAAGCGCTGGGCAGCGAAACACATCTGGGGCGGAGGCGTCCGCCGATTGCCTTAGCGCGCATGGCCGGAGAAAAACTCCCAGATCGTTTCGCTGCCGTTCAGGTTTTGGGTGGTCTTCCCGATGATCATCGCCGGCAGATACGGCGTGCCGCCGGGCCAGGTGTGGCCGCCATTTTCGACGGTGTAGCCGCGCACTTCCGTACCGGCCGTGCAAGCGGAATAGGTCACGACTTCAATTGAGGTGCCGTCGTTGGCCTGGTCTGAAGTATCATCGCGCCGCGGCGGAGCGGCACAGCGATCGAGTTGGGAAAATTTCTCGATTGTGGCATCGTGCGAAAGAATATTTCCGCGCTCGCCGTTCTTTCCCATTGGCCCGCCTTGATAGGGAACCAGCGGGTCCTTCGTCCCTTGGATGACCAGCACGGAAACCGGCTTCGCCGGTTTGCACGGGGCCGCCGTGTTCGTGGAGAGGGAAGCAGCGACGATGCCCACGGCAACAATCTTGTCGGCCAAATCGCAGGCCAGCCGCGCGCTCATGAATCCGACATTGGACATTCCCATCGCGTATATCCTGGCGGGATCGATCTTGTACTCGTTTTCCAGCTTGGCGATAAGCTCCGAGAGAAATTTGACGTCGTTTATGCCCCGCTTGTCGGAGGACGTAACGCCCCGCCCGTCCGCCCAACTGCGCTCCAGGCCGTCGGGGAAAATCGCCACGAAACCATGCTCATCGCTCACTTTGTCCAGGTGGCTCATCCGCTCTTGCGCCTGTCCCGTGCCCGTGCGCCCGTGCAGGGCAATGACCAGGGGCACTGCATGGTTCCCGTCATAGCTCGGTGGCACGTGCAAGCGATACGTGCGTTCCAGCCCATCCACAGTAATTGAGTCTTTGGCGTCGCCGGGGATGGCAAGCAATCGGTGAACACCAAACGCCGCCGCGGTGACCGCCAAAATGGCTGGGAGGATTGTTTTGAGAGTTCTCATGGCTGCTCTGGATAGTTTATCCAACCCGCCACTGATCCAAAAGCCTCAGCCGAACGCCCGATTATCCTCTGCGGTTTGACGCCGCTACGCGCCCGCCGATAGACTCCCTTTTGTCCAGGAGGATGTATGGCTAGCGCATTGGCGTCGCAGGCTTACAAGAATTTCATCAACGGAGAATGGGTCGCGCCCAAGAGCGGTAAAACGCTTGAGAACCGCAATCCCGCCAATACCGATGAGCTGATCGGGCTATTCCCTCTTTCCTCACAGGAGGATGTAGACGCCGCGGTGGACGCTGCCAAAGAAGCTTACAAATCTTGGAGGCTCACGCCCGCGCCCAAGCGGGCAGAGATTCTCTATCGCGCCGCGGAACTTTTGGTTAAACGCAAGGAAGAGTTTTCACGCGACATGACCCGGGAAATGGGCAAGGTGCTGGCCGAAACTCGCGGTGACGTTCAAGAAGCCATCGACATGACCTACTACATGGCCGGCGAAGGCCGCCGGCTGTTCGGGTACACCACTCCTTCCGAACTGCCCAGCAAATTCGCAATGAGCGTGCGGCAGTCCATCGGCGTCTGCGGCCTGATTACCCCCTGGAACTTTCCGATGGCTATTCCCTCGTGGAAGATGATGCCCGCACTGGTTTGCGGCAATACGCTGGTGATTAAGCCCGCGGAAGACACGCCGCTTTCTACTTATCACCTGATCAAGATATTGGCCGAAGCGGGCCTGCCTCCGGGTGTCGTCAATCTGATTGGCGGCGATGGGCCGGGTGCGGGTGCGCCTCTTACGAAGCACGCCGACGTCCCTGTAATTAGTTTCACCGGGTCAACTTCCACGGGCCGCATCATCGCCGAAACCTGCGCGCCGACGTTCAAGCACTACAGCCTGGAGATGGGCGGCAAAAATATTATTTTGGTGATGGAGGACGCGAATCTCGACCTCGCTGTGGATGGGGCCATCTGGGGCGGTTTCGGCACTGCCGGCCAGCGGTGCACGGCGGCGAGCCGCATCGGGGTTCACAAGGGCGTGTACAAGGAATTTGCCGCGCGCTTCGTGGAGCGCGTCGCGAAGCTCAAAGTGGGCAATGGGCTGGATCCTGCAATCGAGATGGGACCATGCATCAATGAGCAACAGTTGCAAACGGTGATGTCCTACGTCGAGATCGGCGTGAAGGAAGGCGCCAAATTGCTGACCGGCGGCCACCGCCTGGCCGGCGGGGATCGCGCGAAAGGCTGGTTCCATGAACCGACCGTTTTCGGCGATTGCGGCCCTAAGATGCGGGTCGCGCAGGAAGAGATTTTTGGACCGGTTGTCTCCCTGATTCCCATCGATACCCTCGAGCAGGGAATTGACGTCGCCAACGGCGTCTCTTACGGCCTCTCCGCTTCCATCTACACGCGCAATGTCAACCGCGCCTTCGCCGCGATTCAGGACCTCTACACCGGAATCGTGTATGTGAACGCCCCCACGATCGGTGCGGAAACGCATCTCCCCTTCGGCGGCACCAAGCAGACCGGCAACGGCCATCGCGAAGCTGCCGTCGCCGCCATCGACTTTTTCACCGAATGGAAATCGGTCTACATCGACTACTCGGACAAGCTGCAGCGCGCCCAAATCGATAACAATTGAGCCGCTTATCCAGGCAGCTTCATTGACGCTGCTTGACAGGGCTCCTAAAATGGTAAGTAGCACTTTTGGGTGAGTGCTGCTATGCGCAACCCCGCACTCCAGGAACGGCGTAACCGACAGATTTTGGCGGACTTGGTGCGCACCTACATCGAGACCGGTGAACCTGTCTCCTCTCGTGCCATCTCCAAACGATTTGAGGAATCGCTCAGCACCGCCACCATTCGCAACATCATGGCAGACCTCGAAGACGGGGGCTATCTCTATCAGCCGCACACTTCCGCTGGGCGCGTGCCAACTGCCGCCGCTTACCGTTTTTTTGCGCAAGAAATTGCTTCGCAGGCCACACTGACTGTGGAAGATCGCAATTGGATCAGCCGGGAAATGAGCGGCGCCAATTCCGCCACCGAGATTACCGAGCGCGCCGGGCACGTGCTCGCCGAAGTTTCACGTGGCGTCGGCATCATCGTTTCGCCGCCGCTGCGCCGATCAGTCCTCGAGCATGCGCGGATGTGGCTGCTTCCCGACGGCCGCGTCGTGGTTGTCCTGGTGTCACCCGGGGGAAATACCCGCGACAAAATTTTGCGGCCCAGCCGTGTCTTCACTCAGCCGGAACTCGATGCCACCGCCGACTTCCTCAATCGCAATTACTCCGGCTGGACGCTGGACGCCATTCGCAGCGACCTGTTGCAAAAGCTGGCCACCGAGCGCGAGCGTTACGAAACCCTGGCGCAAAGCGCCTTGACGCTGTGCGATCCCGCGATACTGGACGAGAGCGCCACCCAGCAAATCCACGTCGAAGGCACCGCGCAATTCGTGGGGACGCCGGAATTCGCGGATCAGAGCCATTTGCGAGAATTGCTCGCCGCCATCGAGGAAAAGCACCGGCTCGTTTCCGTGCTCAACGCCTGCATCGAAACGCCGGAGCCAGTCTTCGTGCAAATCGGCATCAAAGAGATTTCCCAGGCCGGGCAAAACCTGGCCTTGATCAGCGCGCCGTACTCTGGCCACGATCTGATGCAGGGTTCGCTCGGGGTGCTGGGCCCTACGCGCATCGATTACGAGCGCGCGATGACCGCGGTCGCTTACGTCGCGCAGCTCTTCAGCGAGGCGCTGCAGAAGATCGAGTAGCAAATCCGGCCAGGTTGGCGCATTCTGGGAGAAAAGGAAAAGTCGGCGCACTTTTTGAGGATAGACCTATGAGCGAACTGGAAAGCAAACTGAAAATTGCAAGTGACGATGATCCCGGGCGAACCGGGCAATCGCCGATTGGCTCCGCTGATGCCTCCGGGGAGGAATCCCAAGTGAAAAAACTCTCGGCGGAGTTGGACGACCTCCGGCAGACGCTGCTGCGCCGCCAAGCGGATTTTGACAATTACCGCAAGCGCATCGAAAAAGAGCGCACCGAGGATAACCGGCGAGCCACCGCGCGCGTTGTGGAATCCCTGATCCCCATCGTGGATGGTTTTGAGCACGCCCTGGCCGCGCACAAGGAAGATGAATACGCGAGCTATCGCAAGGGTTTCGAGCTCATCTACAAACAGCTTCTCGATAATCTTGCCAAGCTGGGCGTGGAGCGCAGCGAACCTTTGGCACAGCTCTTCGATCCGCATCTTCATCAGGCCGTGGATCGCACGGAAACCGCAGAGCACCCCGACGGCACAATTCTGGAAGTTTTTCAGCCGTCGTACGTTTTTCACGGGCGGGTTTTGCGCCCGGCCCTGGTGCGCGTAGCAGTTCACCCGGGCGGCGCATCCAATAGGTCTGTGAATTAATCAGCAACACACCAGCGGGATGCCGGCGTTCCACACGCGGGTTCCTGCTATTTTCAAAGAGAGAGAAGGAAGCGAACACCAGCGAATATGCCCAAGTCTCACCAGCGCGATTATTATGAAATTCTAGGCGTCACGAAAACGGCGTCGGTGGAGGAAATAAAGTCTTCCTACCGGAAAGCCGCTCTCAAATGGCATCCTGACCGCCATCCGGAGGATAAGGAAGAGGCGGAAATTCGCTTCCGCGAGTCCACCGAGGCTTACAGCGTCTTGAGCGACGCGCAAAAGCGGCAGATTTACGATACCTACGGCCATGAAGGCCTGGCGGGCATCGGCACGCAACCTGATTTCAACGGCACGGTCTTCCAGGATTTCCACGACATTTTTGGCGAGTTCTTCGGCTTCGAGGATATCTTCGGCACAGGCGGTGGGCGGCGCCGGGCAGGCAAGCGCGCGCAGCGCGGCGCCGATTTGCGCTATGACATGACGCTTACTTTTGAAGAAGCCGCCACCGGCATCGGCACAAAAATTCGGGTGCCTCGCCAGGAGTACTGCGAATCGTGCAACGGCACCGGCGCGAAGAAGGGCACCGGCGTTGTTGCTTGCCAGGCTTGCGGCGGGCGCGGCCAGATTGTCTACCAGCAGGGATTCTTCACCATCAATCGCACCTGCCCCGCTTGCCAGGGCGCGGGACAAATCGTCAAAGAGCGCTGCGCCGAATGCAAAGGCCAAGGACGCATCGATCGTGAGCGCACCATTGAACTGCGCATTCCTCCGGGCGTGGACACCGGCACGCGGCTGCGCGTCCAGGGCGAGGGCGAACCCGGCCCCAACGGCGGGCCTGCCGGCGATCTTTACGTTGTTCTGGAAGTGAAAGAGCACACGTTCTTCGAGCGCCGCGGCGCTGATCTTTATTGCACGATCCCTCTGAGCATCGCGCAGGCTTCACTGGGCACGGAGCTTCAGGTACCCGGGCTCAGCGGGGAAGAACGCTTGAAAGTTCCCGAAGGCACGCAAAGCGGCGCGGTGTTTCGCATCAAGGGTAAGGGATTGCCCGACCCGCACGGCGGGGGCCGTGGCGACCTCTATTATCATGTGCGCGTGCTTACCCCCACGAAGTTGACGCGCGATCAGCGCAAGATCATGGAGCAACTCGACGCCACGCTGAAGGTGGACAACAAGCCGGCCGATCGCAACTCCACGCTCTTCGACAAAGTGAAAGACATCTTCGGCTAATTTGGAGCGCGGCAGCGGAGCTGCCGCTTTTGCGATTTACGCCTAAACTCCAATTTCAAATCCGGGCAGACCTCGAATCGTGTCAAACTAACCGCCATGCGCCGCCGCTTCTTCGTCGACGAATTCCAGAACAACCGCGCCGTGATGCAAGGCGATGCCGCTCATCACCTCGGCCGGGTCCTGCGCGCGCAACCCGGCCAGCTTTACGAATTGAGCGACGGCACCAAAGTCTGGCTCGGCCGCATCGAGACTGTCTCCCGCGACGCAGTCGATTTCTCGCTACTCGAAGAATTGCCCGCGTACCATCCCACCGTGGAAACCACGCTGCTTCTTTCGGTCGTAAAATTCGATTCTTTCGAATGGGCCCTCGAAAAAGCCACCGAGCTCGGTGTCAGCCGCATTGTCCCGCTGGCCGCTGCGCGCAGCGAGAAGGCTCTTCTCACGGCCGCTGCAAAACGCGCCGAGCGCTGGAAAAAACTCCTCCTTGAAGCCTCCCAGCAATCGCGCCGCGTGCAAGTTCCTGTTCTTGGCGCGCTCACCAAGCCGGAAGCTGCGTTCGCGTTCTTTAACCAGGGATTGCGAATTCTCCTTTCGGAATCTCCGGAAGCGAGACCCATGCGGGAAGTTCTGCGGGATCAAAAAGCAGAGATCGCGGTACTGGCGATCGGCCCCGAAGGCGGCTGGACCGATGCCGAATTCGCCACCGCCCGCGCCGCCCATTTCCAGGACGCCTCTCTCGGCAAACTGATCCTGCGCACGGAAACCGCGGTCGTCGCCTCACTTGCCGCCCTGAACTTCGTCCTGTAGCTCCCCTCTTTGAGGGGCGAGAGTTTTGTGGCGCCATCGCGCCGGTGTTGCGAGGGGTGAGGGTTTTTGTGATGTGGGCAAAATTGTGCCGTGGCTATGGAAATCCTCAGACCTCGAAGGCCTGAGTTACAAGATGCGCAGCTACGGCGGTGACGCCGGCACATCCGTTGGCATCCAAAGCCGCGCGCAACCCGTCTAACATGGGTACGCGCGCCGCGTCCTCATTGAACGCAGGAAGCATGAAAGCAATTGGAGAGGACAGCGCTCGAATCCTAGATGCATCGCCCTGCAAAGTCGCGCCCTGCGCAACCTCAATTCCTTGCTGGCGTGACTTCCGTGGCGCATGTTATAAAATGAAGACAGGTGGAGATGCGCAAACCCAACGAGAATCTGATCTCTCCTGACGAGGGCGGCTCACCAAGCGCCCAGAAATCTCCTTTGCAGCCGGCAACTTCTACAGAGCCATCGCCGTTAAACAGTCACCATCTCTTGCGCACCGAAATCCGTGTCTGGACGCGCGACCTGCTCATCGCCATCGGCCTCGCGCTGGTCATCATCGTGTTCCTTTATCAACCGGTGAAGGTCGAAGGCACCAGCATGGCGCCGCTGCTCTCCGATCAGGAGCGCATTTTTATCAACAAATTTGTTTACCGCTTCGAGGACATTCATCGCGGCGACGTGGTGGTCTTCTGGTATCCGCTTGACCGCTCGAAATCTTTCATTAAGCGCGTCATCGGCCTCCCCGGTGAAACGGTCGAAATTCGCCACGGCATGCTGTATGTCAGCGGGCAAGTGATTCCCGAGCCGTATGTCCCGCCGCAGTACGCCGACGTCACCGACTTCGGCCCGGTGAAAGTACCCAAGTCGAGTTATTTCGTGATGGGCGACCATCGCATCAGTTCCAACGATTCTCGCGTCTTCGGGCCGGTTGCCAGCCAGTTTATTTATGGCCGCGCCGTGTTTGCTTACTGGCCCGTCGACCACTTCGGTTCGCTTTCCACCACCGAAGCGAGTGATAAATGACGTTGTCCTCAGGAGGACCCACTGACGGAAGTTCAGCATCGACCCGCAATCCTCGCGCTCGAAGACGGGCGTAGCTTTAACGGCCGCGCGGCCGGCGCAATCACGCGGCGCGGTGGCGAAGTCGTTTTCAATACCAGCCTCACCGGTTATCAGGAAGTTTTCACCGATCCGAGCTATGCGGGGCAGATCGTTTGCCTCACGTATCCGCACATTGGCAACGTGGGCGCAAATCTGGATGATGAAGAGTCGGCGCGTCCCTACATCGAAGCCTTGATCGTCCGCGAGTTTTCGCAGGTGGCTTCCAACTGGCGTTCCGCGGAATCCGCGCAGCTTTATCTGAATCGCCACAAAATTCCGGTCATCTGGGATATTGATACGCGCGCGCTGGTGCGCCACATCCGGAAAATGGGCGCGCTTCGCGGTATGGTGGCGACTGATGGCACGCCCGCCGATCAGTTGGTGCACGAAGCGAAACAGTTGCCACTGATGGCTGGGCAGGAGTTGGCCGGCCGCGTGAGTTGCGCCAAGGCGTATGACTGGCAAAAAGGCTCCATCGAACTGGCCACATCTCCCTGGGCTGAGCAGATGGGCGAATCCGGCGCGCAAACTGACGCCTCGAAATTCAAAGTGGTTGCCTACGATTACGGCATCAAGCTGAACATCTTACGACTGCTTGTGGATCATCATTGCGACGTTACCGTCGTACCGGCCAAGACTTCGGCCGAGGATGTCCTTGCAATGCGCCCCAATGGCGTGTTTCTTTCGAACGGCCCCGGGGATCCCGAGCCGGTTACTTACGCCGTGGAAAATATTCGCAAACTTGCCGGACGCGTTCCGGTCTTCGGTATCTGCCTCGGCCACCAGCTCTGTGGCCTCGCTCTGGGCGGAAAAACCTTTAAACTGAAGTTCGGGCATCACGGTTCGAATCATCCGGTGAAAAATCTGCTCACCAGCCAGGTGGAAATTACGGCGCAGAATCATGGCTTCTGCGTGGATCCCGAATCGTTGCCGTCCAGCGAAGTCGAAATCACGCATGTCAACCTGAACGACCACACCAACGAAGGCATGCGAAGCAAGACCGTGCCGCTCTTCAGCGTGCAGTATCATCCTGAAGCCTCGCCCGGCCCGCATGATTCGCATTATCTCTTCACCCAGTTCACCGACATGATGAAGGAATTCGCCAGCCCCGGGAGCTCCCGCGGATGAGGCCACAAGGCGAAAAAGGAATCGATGCCCAAGCGTAAAGACATCCACAAGATTCTCATTATCGGCTCCGGCCCGATTGTTATCGGACAGGCGTGTGAATTCGACTATTCCGGCGCGCAGGCTTGCAAGGCGCTGCGTGCGGAGGGCTATGAGGTTGTGCTGGTAAACTCCAACCCGGCCACGATCATGACCGACCCGGAATTGGCGAATCGAACCTACATCGAACCGCTCACGAAAGAATATCTGGAAGAAATTCTCATCAAGGAAAAGCCTGACGCACTGCTTCCGACCGTTGGAGGGCAGACCGCGCTTAATCTTGCAGTGGAACTTGCCGAAGGCGGCATCCTCGAAAAGCACAAAGTCGAAATGATCGGCGCATCTCTGCGCGCCATCAAAGTCGCGGAAGACCGCCTGTGGTTCAAGGACGCCTGCCGCAAGATCGGCCTGGAAGTTCCCGCGTCGGCCCTGGTCAACAACGCGCAAGATGCCCTGCGCCTTTGCGATCAGCTCGGTTTTCCGCTAGTGATTCGCCCTTCGTTCACCCTCGGCGGCACCGGCGGCGCGATCGCTTATAACAAGGAAGAGTTCGCCGACGCCATAGCCCACGCCCTGGACATGAGCCCGGTGCACGAAGCGCTGGTGGAAGAGTCCGTGCTCGGCTGGAAAGAGTTCGAACTCGAAGTGATGCGCGATTACCGCGACAATTTCGTGGTCATCTGCACCATCGAAAATTTCGACCCCATGGGCGTGCACACCGGCGATTCCATCACCGTCGCCCCCGCGCAAACCCTCACCGACAAGGAATACCAGCGCATGCGCGATGCCGCCGCGGCCATCATCCGCGAAGTCGGCGTGGAAACCGGCGGCTCCAACGTCCAGTTCGCCATCAATCCGGAAAATGGCCGCATGGTGGTCATCGAGATGAACCCGCGCGTTTCGCGCAGCTCCGCGTTGGCCAGCAAAGCCACAGGTTTCCCCATCGCCAAGATTGCGGCGCGCCTCGCCGTGGGAATGACCCTCGACGAAATTCCCAACGACATCACCCAGAGAACGCCGGCATGTTTCGAACCGACGATCGATTACGTGGTGGTCAAAATTCCCAAGTGGCAGTTTGAGAAATTTCCCGGCGCGGACAGCACTCTTGGCACGCAGATGAAGTCCGTCGGCGAAGTCATGGCCATCGGCCGCACGTTTAAGGAAGCGTTGCAGAAGGGAATTCGCTCGCTGGAGCCCAGTTCTCCCTGGCGCGCGCCGGCGGAGACGCCGGACTCGCTCCTTCGGGAAAAACTGGCCACGCCGCGGCCGGATCGCATTCACTGGATTCTCACCGCCGTGGAACGTGGCCTGCCCTCCGCGGAAATTTGCGATCTCACCAAAATTGATCCGTGGTTCATCCACCAGATTGAGGAAATCAATCTCGTCAACCGCCGCGCCGCTTCGGTGACCGTGGAAACTGCCTCCAAGGACCTGCTGCGCGAAGTGAAGCGCGTCGGCACCAGCGACGAGCAACTCGCGCAAATCTGGAAGACCACGCCTGCTGTCGTTCGCCTGCAACGCGCCCGCTATGGCGTTGCTCCGGTTTTCAAGCGTGTGGACACCTGCGCAGCGGAATTCGAATCCTTCACCCCGTACATGTATTCGACTTACGAGGATGAGGACGAAACCGAACCGACGCAGAAGCAGAAGATCATGATCCTCGGCAGCGGCCCCAACCGCATCGGGCAGGGAATCGAGTTCGATTACTGCTGCTGCCACGCGTCGTTCGCTCTGCGAGCAGACGGCTTTGAAACGCTGATGGTGAATTGCAACCCGGAGACGGTTTCTACCGACTACGACACCTCCGACCGCTTGTACTTCGAGCCGCTCACGCTGGAAGACGTCCTGGCCATCGTCGAGCGCGAAAAACCCGCCGGGGTCATCGTCCAGTTTGGCGGGCAGACGCCGCTTAATCTGGCGCTCGAACTCAAACGCAACGGCGTTTCGATCATCGGCACCGCGCCGGAATCCATCGACCTGGCGGAAGACCGCCGCCGCTTCGGCCGTCTCCTCGATGAACTGCGCATCCCGCAGCCGCGGAACGGCACCGCGCTGGTCCCCGAAGAGGCCGCGCGCGTCGCTGGAGAAATCGGCCTTCCCGTTCTCGTGCGTCCCAGCTACGTGCTGGGCGGCCGCGCCATGGTCATCGCCTATGACGTGAACACGGTGCAGGAATATGTCGCACAAGCTGCCCTGATGGGCCCCGCGCGGCCCGTGCTGATCGATCAATTTCTGGAAGAAGCCACGGAAGTCGATGTTGACGCTCTCGCCGACGGCACCGACGTGGTCATTGGTGGCATCATGGAGCACATCGAAGAGGCCGGCGTGCACTCCGGCGACTCTTCGTGCGTCCTGCCTCCGGTCAGCCTCTCGCCGAAAATTCTGGATACCATTCGCGATTACACCAAGCGTCTCGCGCTGGCCCTGAAAGTCGTCGGCCTCATGAACGTGCAGTACGCCATTCAACGCGACACGGTCTACGTTTTGGAAGTTAATCCGCGGGCTTCACGCACCGTTCCCTTCGTCAGTAAAGCCACCGGCGTCCAATTGGCAAAGATCGGCGCGCGCCTGATGGTCGGCCGCCGTCTTTCGGACATGAAATTGCCGCTGGTGCATTCTAACGGCGTCGCGGAAATCGCGGTCCACGATTTCTACTCGGTGAAATCGCCGGTTTTCCCGTTCAACAAGTTCCGCGGCGTGGACACCATCCTCGGCCCGGAAATGCGTTCGACTGGCGAAGTCATGGGCATCTCCACTTCCTACGGCCAGGCTTTCGCGAAGGCGCAGCTCGCCGCGGGCCAAAAGCTGCCCAGCTGCGGCACGGTGTTTATCAGCGTCAACGATCGCGACAAACGGCAGCTCGGCACGATCGGCAAGGAGCTCGTCACTCTCGGCTTCAAAATTGTCGCCACGCGCGGCACCGCTTCCGCTCTGCACGCCACCGGCGTGCCCTGCGACGAAGTCTACAAAGTCAACGAAGGGCGCCCCAACATCGTTGACCTCATCAAAACCAGCAAAATCCACCTGGTCGTCAACACTCCGCTCGGCCGCGAATCCTTCTACGACGAGAAATCCATTCGCCGCGCCGCCATTCGCTACAATATTCCCTGCATCACCACGCTCTCGGCGGCGCACGCCGCGGTCCGCGGCATTCACGCACTCATCGAACTCCAACGGGAAGTCTCCTGCCTGCAGGATCTTCACAACAGCCGCGTCGCCGCGTCGGGGCCAACGGGAATCGGAGACTAGCCATGAACGTCAGCGGAATTTTCCCCGCGCTCACCACTCCATTTGAAGCCGACGGCAGCGTCTCGATCTCCGGCATGAAGCACAACATCCGCCTTTATAACCAGACTCGCCTCGCGGGTTACGTCGTGCTGGGCTCCACGGGCGAAGCCGTAATGCTCTCGCGCGACGAAGCCAACCAGCTTCTTGCCGCTGTCAAAGAGACCGCCTCTCCTGAAAAAATCCTGATCGCGGGCACCGGCGCGGAATCCACCGTCGAAACGATTGCCCGTACCAAGCACGCCGCCGCGCTCGGCTATCAGGTTGCCCTGGTCAAGACGCCTTACTATTACAAGCCCGCGTATCGCCCTGAACATTTCATCCACCATTACCGCGCGGTGGCCGACGCTTCTCCGATTCCCATCCTGCTTTATTCCGTGCCCGTTTTCACCGGCATCACGCTGGAAGCGCCGGAAGTCCTCACCCTTGCCCAGCATCCCAACATCATCGGCATCAAGGACAGTTCCGCCAGCATCCAACGTATCGGCGAAATCGTGGCCGGCGCGCCCGCGAGTTTTCAAGTGCTCACCGGTGGCGCGGCGGTTGTATATCCGGCGTTGGCCATGGGCGGGCGCGGTGCGATTCTTGCGCTCGCCGATCTTCTTCCGGAAAAGTGCGTGGAACTGTTTGAACTGTTCCAACAAGGGCGTCAGGCGGAAGCCCGGCAGCTTCAATTGCAACTGGTTGGCGCGTCCAAGCTCGTCGTGTCGGAAGGCGGCATCGCTGGTTTGAAATTCGCCATGGATCTCCGTGGCTACCAGGGCGGTGTCCCCCGGCCGCCGCTCCTGCCGGCAAAAGAAGACAAGAAAGAGGCTATCGCCGCTGTGGTTGCGGAACTCTGTCCAGCCGCCGCGCGCGTCTAATCCTCCGGGGTTTGCCGTCACCTTTTCGCCGGACTATCATCTAACCGCCCATGGATTGTCGCGCCCTCTTACCGACCGCTCTGCCGCATGCCACCAGGCTCATTCGCGATTACGTGCAGGATTTTCCCCGCCTCGAAAAATTCTACGCGCACCAGCCTGACCTGCCAGCCGCCGAAAAGTACGCACGGCAGCTGCAATTCCCTGAGGATCGCCGCAGGGAAGTCGCCGCGATTCTCCGCGAAGAAAATGTGGCCTTTGGCAGCGGCCAGGCGACGGAAGCGAATCTGCAACGATTTGAAAATGGCGCGGTCGCGGTGGTCAGCGGTCAGCAGGTGGGCTTATTCGGCGGTCCGGCGTATTCGTTCTACAAGGCGCTCACCGCCATCGAATCCGCGCGCGAACTTTCTCTTTCCGGCGTCGAAGCAGTGCCGATTTTCTGGATGGCGACGGAAGACCACGACGTCGACGAAGTGCGCCACACCACCTGGTTCCACGAAGGCCAGCTCACGCACCTGGTTTTGCCGGCACCCGCGGCGGGGGACCGCCCGGTTGGGCATGTTCCTCTTGGAATCGAAGTCACAACCTTGCTGCAACAAATCGAAGACAGCCTTACCGGGCCAAGTGGCTTCGATCTCCTCGATACCCTGCGCTCGTGTTATACCCCACCGGATACTTACGGTAGTGCCTTCGCCAAACTCTTCGCCAGGCTTTTCTCTCCTTACGGTCTCATCCTTCTCGATCCCCTAAATCCCAAGCTGCACCTCGTCGCTGCTCCGATTCTCCGCGAATCGTTGGAGCGCCGCGATGAGCTAAACGAGGCGCTCTTGCAGCGCGGCAGGGAACTCGAGAAGGCCGGCTACCCTCCGCAGGTAAAAGTCACTTCGAAAAGCACGCTGCTGTTTGCGTTTGAAGAGGGCAAGCGTGAAGTGATCAGCGTTGCAAACGGCAAGTTTTTCTTTGGAAAGAAATCTTTGGCGAGGGAAGAACTCCTGCAGCAAGTTTCCGCGAACGCCGAGGCTTTCAGTCCCAACGCCTTGCTGCGTCCGGTGATGCAGGATTATCTGTTGCCCACGGTTGCCTATTATGGTGGCCCTGCGGAGATCGCCTATTTCGCACAGTCGGAAGTCCTTTATCAGAAATTGCTTGGCCACATGCCGGTCCTTCTGCCCCGCGCCGACTATACTCTGGTCGATCCCAAAGCCACCCGCATCCTCGAAAAATATGGCCTGAAAGTTGAAGACGCCTGGCTTGGCTCGCAAACCTTGCGCAAGCGGATGTACGCCGCCAACGTCCCCAAGAAACTGGCGCGCTCTTTTGACGGCAGTTTGCGGCAGATCGAAAAGAGCGTCAAGCAGCTTCACAAATCGATCCGCGAAGTGGACCCTACCATTCAGGGCACCATCGCCCGCGCCGAGAAGCGCATCCGCTACCAGATCGAGAAGTTGCGCTCCAAAACGGGAGCCGCTCTTGATCGCCACGCCAAGGTGATCGAGCAGCAGGCCCAGTTCCTGGAAAATCTTCTCTACCCGCACAAGGGGCTGCAGTCCCGCGATCTTTCTTTCCTTCCGTTCCTTCTGCGGCTGGGCGTGGATGGACTCGGCGAACTCCAGAAACTTGCCTGCGCCAAAAAGCCCGGCCAGCACTATATTGTTTCCATCCCTTGACCGAACACGAGAGGCAAACATGCAATCGATTCGCGTGCAAACCGCGCGGCGCACCCAGATGCTGGACATCACCGAGGAGGTTCAGCGGGTTGTAAGCGCGCTCGGCATCCAGAGCGGAACGTGCTTACTGTACGTGCCGCACACCACGGCGGGCATCTTAATCAACGAACACGCCGATCCCGATGTCGCCTCCGACGCTGAAGAAGCCCTCGACCGTCTCTTGCCCTCCTCAACCACCTTTCGCCACGCCGAGGGTAATTCCGACTCTCACGTCAAAACCATGCTTGTCGGCATCTCGCAGTTCGTGTTCGTCGAAAATGGCAAACTCGCCCTCGGCCGCTGGCAAGGCATCTTCTTCGCCGAATTCGACGGCCCCCGCGAGCGCCAGATCTATATAAAAGTCCTTTCCGACCGCGACTGAAGCAGTTTCACCGTCTGTAGCTTAGGCCCTCGAGGCCTGAGGTTTTTCATTGCCCCGGCGCGATTTTGCCTGCGCGGCGGAAACCCTTACCCCTCAAAGGGGTGAGCTACAGGCTCTCCACCCGCGTCGGAACGCTGAATAGTGGTGTCCTCTCGTTCGCGGCCGTCAATGCCGGCGGCCTATTCCCGAAGGAAACCCACGCCACCCCCATCTGGGATGAAGTTGGCGAAAACGCCGCCTCTCTCTAGCTCTGTGCTACAGTTTTCAGTGATGGGTAATCTCGGCGTTTACATTCAGGTGCCGTTCTGTCAGACGAAGTGCACCTACTGCAACTTCCACACCGGCGTGGCATCACCCGGCCGCTTTGCGCCCTATGCTGCCGCCGTGTGCGATGAGATTCGCAATCACGACAGGCTGCTCAAGTCGGCCGGCGTGAATCTTTCGGGTGATCTGCGCTCTCCGTTGCCAGTAGTGGACACCGTCTACTTTGGCGGCGGCACGCCGAGCCTTCTCGAACCTGAACTCCTCAACTATATGCTTCAGTCCTTGCGCGATACCTTCACCTGCTCGTTTTCGGAAGTTACTCTCGAAGCCGACCCGGAAACCGTCGACGCCGAGAAAGCCGCCAAGTGGGCCGCCGCCGGCTTCCATCGCATCAGTTTTGGCGCGCAATCTTTTATCGATGAAGAACTCAAAGCCGCCGGCCGCATGCATCGCCGCGAAGACATCTACCGCGCCGTTCCCACTCTCCACTCCGCTGGCATCCACAACATCAGCTTTGATCTCATCGCCGGCCTCCCAAAGCAGACGCACGCTTCGTGGCGCCAGTCGCTCGGCGAAGCGATCGCCCTCTCTCCCGAGCACATCTCCATCTACATGATGGAAATTGACGAAGGCAGCCGCCTCGGCCTGGAAGTTTTGCAAAGCGGCTCGCGCTACAGTGCCAAAGACCTGCCCGCCGAAGAATCCATGGCCGAATTCTTTGAGCTTGGGCAATTGGAACTGAAATCCGCGGGCTACCGGCAATATGAAATCTCCAATTGGGCCAAGCCGGGTCTCGAATCGCGCCACAACTGCAAGTATTGGAACCGCGAACCGTATCTCGGTTTCGGCGCTGGGGCCCACTCCTTCTCCGGCTCGCAGCGCTGGGCCAATCGCCATGATGCCGCCGCCTACGTCGGCGCGATTTCCGAAGGGATGAGCGCCATCGAATCCGTCGACGCCCTCACGCCAGCGCTGGCCCTGGAAGAGGAGCTTTTCCTCGGCCTCCGCCAGCTTTCCGGAATCGATCTCGCCCGCGTAGAGCGCCAATATGGCGTCAGCCTTGCGGACAAAGTCAGCGAACTTGCATCTCGCGGCATGGTAGAAAAACCAGGTGACAGGTTGTGCCTGCCAGCGGACAAATTAAGCGTCTCCAATGAAGTCATTGTAGAACTGCTGCGTTCGTTGCAAGTGACGGCATGAGCCGCGGCCGATAAGTCGGATTTTTGCCAAATGCTTTTGAGGCGATAGTAGAATTGCAACCTATGCCAAGCTGTCCATCTTGCAGGCAAGACTTGAAGGCTCCGCCGGGGGAATTGCGCCAACCATTTTCCTGCGTCAATTGTGGAAAAAGCTTGCGAGTAGCCCTGAGGCTCAAAGGATTTTTCATCGCTCTCAGTTTTATAGCAGCGACCTGCCTGCGATTTGCCACTTTGACGTTAAACCCGAGGACTAATCCGCAGAAGGCATCGAAGTTCGCCTTGAACCTTGAGGACGGGTTAGCGCGCCTTTTTTGGCGAACCCGATTGATCGAAATTAGGCCGTATCTCGGAACGAGGGAATCATGACTTACACCGTCGCGAAAGGGAATCAGCTTACCGACCCCGATCACATCTCGCCCGTCGAAGGAGCCGTCGACCTTCGCAGCGACACCGTCACGCGTCCCAGCGACGAAATGCGCCGGGTTATGGCCGCCGCCGAAGTCGGCGACGACGTTTACGGCGAAGACCCCACTGTCAACAAGCTGCAAAAGCGCGCCGCCGAAATCTTCGGCAAGGAAGCCGCGCTTTTCGTCCCCACCGGCTGCATGGGCAACCTCATCGCCATCAGAATCTGGACCCACCACGGCAGCGAAGTACTCTGCGAAGACCGCAGCCACGTCAATCTCTACGAACTCGCCTCCATGTCCGCGATTGCGGGCTGCATGCCACGCGCCGTTCGCGGCAGCGAAGACGGCATCCTCACCTGGAAGCAGATCGAAGCCTCTATCCGGCCCAAAATTTATTACGATTCGCAAACCGCCCTCGTCTGCCTAGAAAACTCCAGCAACATGGCTGGAGGCACGGTGTATCCCACCGAGCGCGTCGACGAAATCTGCGATCGCGCCCATGCCCTGGGCTTGAAAGTGCATCTCGACGGCGCGCGCATCTTCAATGCCGCCACCGCCCTCAACGACAAGGTCGCCAGCATGACCAAGAAAGTGGACTCGGTCATGTTTTGCCTTTCGAAAGGTTTGGGCGCCCCGGTCGGCTCGATGGTCGCCGGCTCCCGCGAATTCATCGAACGCGCCCGCGTCTACCGCAAAATGTTTGGCGGCGGCATGCGCCAGGTGGGTGTGATTGCCGCGGCTGGCCTTATTGCGCTCGAAAACTCCCCCGCCCGCCTGCACGAAGATCACGCTAACGCCAGGCATCTCGCCCAAGGCATCGCGCAAATCCCCGGCCTGAAAATTGATCCTGCGAGTGTTAAAACTAACATTGTCATCTTTGATTGCAGCGCAGCCGGCATGAACGCCGTGGAACTCTGCGATGCCCTGCACGAGCGGGACATCTGGGCCCAGGACACGGCCATCAACTCCGTCCGCATGGTCACTCACTGGAACGTCAGCCGCTCCGGCATCGAGCGGGCGATTGAAGAGTTGCGCAACGTGGTTCAGAAGAGAAAGGGACACGTGGCCTAATTCGATTGCGATTGCGTCTTTCTAATTTGCATAAGAGAGGAAACCGATTCATGCGACCAATTCTCCAGCGTCCCACTCTTCTTCTCGGCGCCCTTCTCGTGATAACAACGCTCGCCGCTCGCCCCGCGCAGGCGCAAACCAGCACCGCGCCCACTCCGGATGAAGCCAAGAGGTTCATCGAACACGCGGAACAGGAACTCTTCGACCTCGGCCTCAAGGCCGAGCGCGCTTCCTGGGTGGAACTCAATTTCATCACCAATGACACGCAAGACATTGCCGCCGACGCAGATGAAGCCGCCAACACCGCGGCAACCAACTACGCCAAGCTCGCGCATCGCTACGATAAGGTTCCGCTCTCGCCCGAACTGGCACGCAAACGCCTGCTGCTGGAACTCGCCACGGACTTTCCGGCCCCCAATGACCCGAAATCGCAAAAGGAGCTCTCCACCATTCTTGCTTCACTTTCTGCAGACTACGGGAAAGGGAAGTGGTGCCCGGACGGCGAGTCCAAGCCTTGTTACGACATCACCAAGATCGAGCGTCTGCTGGCCACCAGCCGCGATCCCGAAGAACTCAAGCGCGCCTGGATCGGTTGGCACGCCGTAGGCGCACCCATGCGCGACCGCTATGCCCGGATGGTGGAGCTTGGCGATGCGGGCTCGCGCGAATTGGGCTACGCCGATGCGGGCGCGCTATGGCGCTCCAAGTACGATATGCCGGCCGACGAGTTTGCCCAGGAGCTCGACCGCGTGTGGGAGCAGCTCCGCCCGCTTTATTTGTCGCTGCACGCCTATGTTCGCGGCCAACTGGTCAAGAAGTACGGAAGAGACGTCGTTCCGCCGAACGGTCCGATCCCCGCGCATCTTCTTGGCAATCCGTGGGCCCAGGAGTGGAACAACGTCTACGACCTGATGGATTCTCCCAAGCCGGCGCAAAGCTATGACCTCACCAAGATCCTCGTGGATCGCAAGACCGATGCGCGCGGCATGGTCAAGTATGGCGAAAATTTCTTTTCTTCCATCGGTTTTGCGCCGCTGCCCGAAACTTTCTGGCAACGCTCTCTATTCACCAAACCTCAGGACCGCGAAGTCGTCTGCCACGCCAGCGCCTGGGACGTCGACGCCAAAAATGATCTGCGCATCAAGATGTGCATCCAGATCACCGAAGAAGACTTCCGCGTAATCCACCACGAACTGGGGCATAACTACTACCAGCGCGCGTACAACCAGCAGCCGCCACTGTTTCAAGGCAGCGCGAATGACGGTTTTCACGAAGCAGTCGGCGACACCATCGCTCTCTCCGTCACTCCCGAATATCTGAAGACGATCGGCCTGATTGATGTTGTGCCGCCCGCCTCCGGGGACACCGACTATCTCCTTCGCCAGGCGCTGGAAAAAGTGGCGTTTCTGCCCTTTGGTCTGGTGATTGATAAGTGGCGTTGGGAAGTCTTTTCCGGCAAGGTGCAGCCCGCCGAATACAACAAGGCTTGGTGGACGCTGCGCGAGAAATATCAAGGCGTGGCGCCGCCGGTGGCCCGCAGCGAAGCCGATTTTGATCCCGGTGCCAAGTATCACGTGCCCGGAAATGTTCCCTACATGCGCTATTTCCTGGCGCGCATTTACCAGTTTCAATTTCAGCGCGCGCTTTGCAAAACGGCGGGCTACCAGGGCCCGCTGAATCGTTGCTCGATTTACGGCAACAAGGCTGCGGGCGAAAAACTGAATGAGATGCTGAGCCTGGGCGCCAGCAAGCCGTGGCCCGACGCCCTGGAAGTCCTCACCGGCCAGCGGCGACTGGATGCCAGCGCGCTGGCCGACTATTTCGCCCCATTAAAATCGTGGCTCGACGCGCAAAACAAAAAGAACAACTACCCCGTAGGCTGGTAGTCCATAGCGGTCACGGGCAGTTGGTGAAGGGTACTTCTCTGCGCTCTTCCTCAGCGCACTCTGTGTTGAATCTTTCTTTCCGCACCGCAAAACCTGAACGTGCGCCAAATTCTCTCATAAGCTAAACTTGTAGCAGTCATAGAAATAACTAACCAACGAGGACTCCGTGGATTTCACCTTCACCGACGAACAAAACCATCTCCGTAAATCCGTCCGCGAATTCGCCGAAGGCGAAATCGGCCCCCACGTCATGGAGTGGGATGAAGCCTCGCACTTCCCCCTCGAACTCCTTCCCAAGCTCGCCGAAATGGGCCTCCTTGGCGTCATCTTCCCCGAAGAGTACGGCGGCGCCGGCCTCGGCTACATCGAATACGCCACGGTCATCGAAGAACTCTCGCGCGTCGACGGTTCGGTAGGACTGTTCGTCGCGGCGCACAATTCGCTGTGCAGCAATCACATCTACAAGTTCGGCAGCGAAGAGCAAAAGCGCAAGTATCTCGTCCCGCTCGCCCAGGGCAAGAAGCTCGGTGCCTGGTCCCTCACGGAACCCGAAGCCGGCTCCGATGCCGGGGGCACCCGCACCATTGCCAGCCGGAACGGCACGCATTGGATTCTCAACGGCTCGAAAACCTTCACCACGAACGGTCACTATGCCGATATCTGCGTGGCCATGGCCGTCACCGACAAATCCAAAGGCTCGCACGGCATCAGCGCGTTCATCCTTGAAAAGGGAACTCCCGGTTTTCGCCCCGGCAAGAAAGAAAACAAGCTGGGCATGCGCGCCAGCGACACTTCCGAAGTTATCTTCACCGACTGCAAAGTCCCCGCCGAGAATCTTCTCGGCCCCGAAGGCGAAGGCTTCACAGGCAGCCTGAAAATTCTCGATGGCGGCCGTATCTCCATCGCCGCACTCGGCCTCGGCATGGCTCAGGGCGCTCTCGATGCCGCGGTTCGTTACGCCAAGCAGCGCAAACAGTTCGGCCAGGCCATCAGCGAGTTCCAGGCCATCCAGTTCAAGCTCGCCGATATGGCCACGGAAGTCGAAGCCGCCCGCCTGCTCGTCTATCAGGCCGCATGGCTCGCCGACCAGAAAAATGTCCGCTTCACCCGCGAATCCAGCATGGCCAAGCTCTTCGCCAGCGAAGTGGCCGTCCGCGTCGCCAACGAATGCGTGCAGATTCACGGCGGGTACGGATTCATCAAGGACTATCCCGCCGAAAAGTATTATCGTGACGTCAAGCTCTGCACCATCGGCGAAGGCACCAGCGAAATTCAAAGGCTGGTCATTGCCCGCCAGCTCCTCGGCAAGCAATAACTGTAGCTCGGGCCTTCGAGGCCTGAGGGTTTTCATTGCCATTGGCGCGATTGTGCCTGCGCTTTGGAAACCCTCGCCCCTAAAGGGGTGAGCTACAGCTCAAGCCAAATATGAGGTAGTCTCATAGAGGTATGCTTCCGCTTCCTTCTTTTCTTTCGCGATGGTTCATTCCGCAATGACTCTCTCCGTGGATGACTGGGCCGCCAAGGTCCGCGCCGGCGACGTGCGCGCCATCTCTCGCGCGATCACGGCCATCGAAAATCACTCGCCCGAAGCCGAAGAACTTTTGCGCCAGCTTTTTCCTTACACTGGCCAGGCATACCTCACTGGAATCACTGGCGCGCCCGGCACCGGAAAGAGCACCCTCGTCGATCGCCTCGCCGCGTATCACCGCAAGCACCAGGATCGCGTCGGCGTGATCGCCGTTGACCCCAGCAGTCCCTACTCCGGCGGCGCGATTCTTGGTGACCGCATTCGCATGCAGGGCCATGCCAGCGATACCGGTATCTTCATCCGCTCGATGGCCACCCGCGGATTCCTCGGTGGCCTGGCGCGTTCCACCGCCGAAGTTGCGCTGTTACTCGATGCCGCGGGCAAGCGCCAGGTGTTGATCGAAACCGTCGGCGTCGGCCAGGACGAAATCGACATCGTGCGCCTCGCCGATTGCGTCGTCGTCGTGCTCGTTCCAGGCCTCGGCGACGACATCCAGAACATGAAAGCCGGCCTGATGGAAATCGGCGACATTTTCGTGCTCAACAAAGCCGATCGCGAAGGTGCCGACCGGCTCGAAGAGCAACTCCACGCCATGCTTTCGCTGGTAATGCCCCGAGACGGCTGGCAGCCTCCGGTTATCCGCACCGTCGCCACGGAAAACCGCGGCGTCGAGGAACTCGCCGCCACCGTCGAAAAATTCCGCAAGCACTTCGAATCCAGCGGCCAGCGCCGCCAGAAGCACATCGAGCACTGGCAGAATCGCCTAATCGAGTTGCTCGAATCTCGCCTCCTCGAAAAAGTTCTGGGCGGCAAGGAGGGCGAAGCCCGTCTCCACGCGCTAGCAGTAGAGGTAGCGGAACGCAAGAAAGATCCGTTCACCGCCGTTTCCGAAATCCTGAAAGGAGCCAAATGGGATTTGTAGGGCCCGCCTTCCGAGGCGGGCCGCTGTGGCACAGGCGCTCATTCTCGCCTGGACGGCCTCAGAAGGCCGTCCCTACAAATGCCTGAACATTTTCGCGTATGCACCTGGGCGACATCGAAGTTCGTTATCTCGACGGCGGCAACTTCTGGCTCGACGGCGGCGCCATGTTCGGCGTGGTTCCCAAAGTGTTCTGGGACAAAAAATCTCCCCCCGACGAAAAGAATCGTATATGCATGCGGGCCAATTCGCTGCTGGTTCGCGCCCACCACAAAACCATCGTCATCGAAACCGGCAACGGCACCAAGTGGGAACCCAAACAACGCGCCATCTATGCCGTTCAGGAAGGCGACCCGCTCCTCGACTCCCTCGCCAGTCAAGGCGTCCAGCCGCGCGACGTTGATCTGGTCATCAACACCCATCTGCACTTTGACCACGCCGGCGGCAACACCCGCATCGAAAATGGCCGCGCCGTTCCCACGTTTCCCCGCGCGCGCTATGTCGTGCAGCGCGGCGAACTCGCTCACGCCGCCGTTCCCACGGAACGCGACCGCGCCAGTTATTTCCCCGAAAATTTCCAGCCCATCACCGAAGCCGGTCTTTGGGATCTCTCTGATGGTGACGCGGAAATTCTTCCCGGGATCTCCGTCGCCCGCATCCCCGGCCACAACGCCGACATTCAAGCCATCATCCTCACCGGCGGCGGAAAAACCCTGGCCTTTGTTGCGGATTTACTCCCGACGCGTCACCATATTCCTTTACCCTGGATCATGGCCTACGACCTCTATCCGCTGCAGACGCTGGAAACCAAGCGCCAATGGCTGCCGCGCATGGCCAAAGAAAATTGGATCGTGGTCTTCGGACACGATCCGGACGTAGCTGGTGCCACGTTGTACGAGCGAGATGGCAAGATCGAATTCGAACCGGTGGACCTGAACCGGTAATTCCCAGGAGAAAACGCATGGCAGTTAAAAAGAAAGCCAACGGGAAATCTGCGCGGACCAAAGCGCCGCTCGCCGACATTGGCGTCATCGGCGGCAGCGGTCTCTATTCGATGAGCGGGCTCACTAACACCCGCGAAATTCGCGTGAAAACCCCGTTCGGCGATCCCTCCGACAAAATTGTTCTCGGCGATTTCGAAGGCAAGCACGTCGCCTTTCTTGCCCGCCACGGCCGCGGCCACCGAATCCTCCCCAGCGAACTGAACTTCCGCGCCAACATCTACGCCATGAAACTCCTCGGCGTGCAACGCATCATTTCCGTCAGCGCCGTCGGCTCACTGCAGGAAAATCTGCGCCCTGGCGAATTCCTGGTGCCGGACCAGTTTTTCGACAGCACCAAGGGCCGCGTCTCCACGTTCTTCGGCAATGGCCTGGTTGCCCACGTCTCCCTTGACAAGCCCGCCTGCCCGCAACTCTCCACCATCCTTGCCGACGCCTGCGTCTCCGCCGCCGTTCCCGTCCACCGCAAGGGCACGTACATCAACATGGAGGGCCCGCAATTTTCCACACTTGCCGAAGCCAACTTTCACCGCGCGATGAAGTTCGACGTGATCGGCATGACCAACGTCACCGAAGCGAAGCTGGCCCGCGAAGCCGAAATCTGCTACTCCACCATCGCCATGATCACCGATTACGATTGCTGGCACCCGGAGCACGAATCCGTCACCGCTTCGCAGATCATCGCCACCCTGAATCAAAACGCCACCAACGCGCAAAACGTCGTTCGTGAAGCGATCAGGACCATGCCCGCCGAACGCAAATGCAAATGCGGCTCGGCGCTCGCGCACTCCCTGATCACCGATTTCAAGCTGGTCCCCGCAAAAACCAAGAAAAATCTGGCTGCCATCATCGGCAAATACCAGTCCTAGGAGAACCCCGTGTCCCTGCTCGTCGTCGGTTCTGTTGCGTACGATGCTCTCGAAAGTCCTTACGGGAAGGTGGAACGCACGCTCGGTGGCGCGGCCACGTACTTCTCCGTCGCCGCGAGCTTTTTCACCCATGTGAATCTCGTCGCCATTGTCGGCGACGATTTCCATCCGGATGACGAAGCCATCTTCAAAAAGCGCTCCATTGACATCGAGGGCCTCGAGCGCAAGGAAGGGAAGTGCTTCTTCTGGGCCGGCCGCTACTCCGAAAATCTCAATGAGCGCGTCACCCTGGTCACCGACCTGAACGTCTTCGCCGAGTTCAAACCACGCCTCCCCGAAAAATACCGCAACTCCAAATTCGTCTTCCTCGCCAACATCGCCCCCGATCTCCAGAGCGACGTCCTCCACCAGGTCAAAGGCTCGCCGAAACTGGTTGCCATGGACACCATGAACTACTGGATCGAGCGCACCAACGACGACCTGCGCGAAACCTTGCGCCACGTCGACATCCTCATGATCAACGACTCGGAAACCCGCCAACTTTCCAGCGAGCACAATCTTCTCCGCGCCGCCAAGCACATCTTTAAAATGGGTCCCTCCACGCTGGTCGTGAAACGCGGCGAATACGGCGCCATGCTCGTGGACAAAAATGGCGTCTTCAGCGTACCCGCGTTTCCCCTGGAAGAACCTCACGATCCCACAGGCGCCGGTGACAGCTTTGCCGGCGGCTTCATGGGTTATCTGGCCGGCGTCGGCAGCACCAGCGACGCCGCCCTGCGCCGCGCCATGGTCTACGGCTCCGTGCTCGGCAGTTTCACGGTCGAGCGTTTCGGCCTTGAGCGCCTCCTCAAGCTCAAAAAGCCGGAGATACACGCCAGGGCACGCCACTTCTCGAAATTGACGCAATTCAAACTGTAAGCGTTAGAATCTTTTGCAACGGGGTTGACCCGTACAGGGATGCTTTCCTTTCACGAAATCCTGATCCGGCTTCTTTTCGCCGCCGCTCTCGGCGCGGCCATCGGTGTCGAGCGCGACATCCATCGCCGCCCCGCCGGCATTCGCACCAGCATGTTTGTATGCATGGCCACGGCGCTGTTCACCATTCTTTCCGGCGAACTGGGCCACCTTTGGAACGACACTGGCAGCACCCGTATCGCTTCCAATATCGTGCAGGGAATCGGCTTCCTCGGCGCTGGCGCGATCTTGAAAGACGGTGCCGGACTCGTGGGAATGACCACTGCCGCAACCATCTTTGCCGAAGCGGCCATCGGTATGGCTGTCGGAGGCGGTTTCTATGCCGTTGCCGGCTCAGCCACAGGCATCGTTTTGTTTGGGCTCTTTATTCTCTTCTGGGGCGCGGAGAGATTTAATCTCAAGGCTCGCCTACTGATGTTCCGTTTCACCACCACTGACGCGGAAAGTGTTGCGGGAGAGGTACAGCGCTTGCTGGCCAACCTGAAAATCCCCACTCTGCAATTCCGCGTCTCCATGGCCGGACCAAACTCAATTGTGGAATTCGAGGCCGACGTCAGTCATAGACAGCAGGAAGAGATAGTCGCGCAGCTCAGTCGCCAGGGTGTCATCACCGAAGTCCTCCCGATCCAGGGCCGCCACGAATGAGCCGGAGCTCGCCACGTCTGCAAAAGCCAAAGGCGCTTCGTGAGGGATCGAGACTTGCCGTTGTTTCTCCTTCCTCTCCCGCTGACCCCGCTGCGATTTCCGCGGGCATCGCCGAACTGTGCCGCCTGGGGTTTCTCGTGGATGCTTCGTCGCCTCTCGAGCCCCAGGGATACTTCGCCGGCGGACACAAGCAACGGTTAGTGCAATTCCGAAAGCCTTTCCGTGATAAGAAAACCGACGGCGTCATCGCAACCCGTGGCGGCTACGGCGCGAATTACCTGATTGACCAGCAACTGGCAACAAGTCTCGCCGGTCCCAAATGCCTGATCGGTTTCAGCGACATCAATATCATCCAATTGCTCCTGCTTGAAGTGCGGCAGTGGGCCGGCTTTTACGGCCCGATGGTGGCAGCGGGTTTTAATCGTGGCGCTAGTCAACCGTTCGGCTACGACGTTGAGTCCTTCCTGAAAGCCGTCGGCACAACGAAAACTGGCTGGGAAATTCCGCTTCGGGGCGAGCCACTGAAATCCGGTAGCGCAACTGGAAGAATCGTCGGCGGCTGCCTGACCATGCTGCAAACCACGCTTGGCACTGGATGGGAGCCGGATACCGAGGAAGCCATCCTCATCCTGGAAGATCGCGGCATGAAACCTTATCAAGTCGATCGGACTCTGCGTCATCTGCAGCAAGCGGGCAAATTGAAAAATGTCGCGGGCATTCTTCTTGGCGATTTCCCGGACTGTGATGCTCCCGCTCCCGGCAGTCAAACGATTCCTGAAATTTGCGAGGAGATTCTTGGGCCGCTAGGAGTGCCCGTAATCTATGGCTCGCCTATAGGGCACACAAATCGTCCCATGCTAACCCTTCCTCTCGGCGTGCGCGCTAAATTGCATGCCAAAGGCGAAGGCACATTGGAAATTCTGGAACCAGCGGTAGTCGAGTAAACTAGAAATGTAACGGCCGAACTTCAGATCGGCCACTACAATGTTGCATCGAATTCACGTCGAGGATTCATTCTTGGCCAAAGCAAAGCACATCCACATGATTGGCATCGGCGGCTCCGCGATGTCCCCGCTCGCGGGAATGCTGCGTGAACGCGGCTATCGCGTCACCGGCTCCGACGCAGGCGTTTACCCGCCGGCCTCCACGTTTCTCGAGTCGCTCGGCATCGAATATTCCACCACGTTCGATTCCAAAAATCTCACTCCCGCGCCCGACCTGATCATCGTCGGTAACGCCATCTCCCGCGGCAATGTCGAAGTAGAAGAAATGCTCGACCGCAAACTCCCCCATCGCTCGCTGCCGGAAATCCTCGAAGAGGAATTTCTGCCCGGCAAGCATTCCATCGTTGTCAGCGGCACCCACGGCAAAACCACCACCACCGCAATGCTAGCGTGGCTTTTCCACGTCGCCAAGAAACGCCCGAATTTCCTCGTCGGTGGGATTGCCGAGAATTTCGGTCAGGCTTACGGCCTCGGCGGCGGCGAGGATTTTATTTTGGAAGGTGACGAATACGATTCCGCTTACTGGGACAAAGCCGCCAAGTTCTTTCACTACCAGCCCGACGATCTCATCATCACCTCGCTGGAATTTGATCACGCCGACATTTACGCCGATTTCGACGTTTACCAGCTTGCCTTCCGCCGTCTCGTCAATCTCGTCCCGCGCCGCGGCCGCGTCATCGTTTGGGGCGATCCCGAAGCTGGCGAAGCCCTGGCCAACGCCACCGCAAAGGCTTTCTGCCCCGTCATCCACTACGGCTTTCACCCAAGCAACGACTGGGTCGCCGCCAACGTCCAATCCGATAACGACACCATGACTTTTCAAGTCACCCACAAAGGCGAACCGTACGCCGATATCCGCCTCGCTGCCACCGGGCGCCACAACGTTCTCAACGCCCTCGCCGCCCTCATCGTCGCCCAGGGCCGCGGCATTCGCCGGGAATCCATCCAGGAAGCGCTGGCAACGTTTCGCAGCGTCAAGCGTCGAATGGATGTGAAAGGCGAGGTGGACGGCATCTTGGTTGTCGACGATTTCGCGCATCATCCCACCGCCATTAAGGCCACGATCGACGCCGCGCGTCTTCGGTGGCCCGATAAACGGCTCTGGGCCATCCTGGAGCCGCGCTCCAATTCCATGCGCCGCAAAGTTTTTCAGGACGCCTTGCCGCAATCGATGGCTCTCGGCGATAAAGTTCTTCTCGGCAGCGTCCATCGCGCCGGGCAGCTCTCTGACGATCAGCGGCTCGATCCCGAAACCGTTGCTGCCGCCGTTCGCGAACTCGGGATAGAAGCCCGCGTCCTTCCTGGCGCCGATGCCATCGCCGAGCTTCTTGCCACGGAAGCAAAGCCCGGCGATTTGCTGCTCATCATGTCCAATGGAAGTTTCGACGGTCTCTGCGAAAAACTATTGAAGAAACTTTCGGCGCGTCACACCACCACCGGGGCCAACGCTCGGTGACCCGAAAACTCTTCTCCATCCCGCTGCTGTTTGTTGCGATTCTCTCGGCTGGCGCGTTTTTCGCGCCGCAAACCAAAGCCGAAATTCGCTATGCCGTCTCGCTCGCCCATCCCGAGCGGCATCTTTTCCACGTCACCGTGGAGGTTCCCGACGTAAAAGATCATCTAGACCTGCAAATGGCCGCGTGGGACGCCCTGTACCAGATTCGCGATTTCAGCAGCCACGTTCAGCGCGTAACCGCTGCCGCCGACGGGCAACCCGCCCGCATCGAAAAACTCGACAAACTCACCTGGCGCGTGCAGGCCGCCGGCAACGTCAAGATCACCTACGAGACCTTCTGGGACGACCCCGGCCCGTTTAGCTCGCAACTCAACTCCGAGCACGCCTTCGTCAACCCGGCCATTATCCTTCTTTACGTTCCCGATCGCCGCCACGAATCGGTCGTTCTCACGATTTCCGACGCTCCCTCCGAATGGAAAGCAGCGTCCTCCGCTTTGCTAAAATCCGAGGGCGCGGCCGGATTAGCGCATTTCACATTTTCCGCTCCAGGCTACGACGCCCTCGCTGATGCGCCCATCGAACTTTCCGATTTTCAGGAGTTCACGCTTCCCGATCTGAGCCCGCGAATCCATGTCGTGGTTCACGGCGACGACTGGAAAAAGCACGACGTGGAATCCGCGCTCCGCAAAATCTGCGCCTACGAAATTAAACTGATGGACGGGGCGCCTTACTCCGGCTACACCTTTATCTTCCACATTGGCAAAGCCGCCATCGGCGGCGGTGGCGGCATGGAGCACGCCAATTCCACCGCCATCTATGTTCCCGCCGGCGCATTTCTACCAAACGTCTCCGCGCACGAATTTTTTCATCTCTGGAACGTCAAGCGCATTCGCCCCACGTCTCTGGAGCCGCTCGATCCCACCCGCGAGATGTATACCCGCTCGCTGTGGTTCGCCGAAGGGGTCACCAACACAGTCGCTTCCTACACGCTGGTCCGTACCGGCATCTGGAGCAAACACGAATTCCTGCAGGACCTCGGCATGCAAATCAGTGAACTGGAGTCCCGCCCCGCCGAGCAGTGGCAAAGCGCCGAGCAGTCCAGCCTGGACGCCTGGCTCGAAAAATATGCGCTCTACAACCAACCGCAGAGCAGCGTCTCGTATTACACCAAGGGCCAGATCCTGGGTGTTCTTCTCGACATCTTGATCCGTGATCGCACCGACAACCAGCGCAGCCTCGACGATCTCCTCCGCGCCATGAACACCGACTTCGCCCGGGAAGGGAAGTTCTATCGCGACTCTCTCGACGTCCGCCTCGAGGCCGAAAAGCTTACCGGAGGCTCGCTGGCCGACTTCTTCGACAACTACGTGGCTGGCGCAAACCCGCTGCCGTATGAAACTCTTTTTTCGCGCGCCGGTCTGGAACTCCGCACCCACGAATCCGTCCGCGGCACGCTCGGCTTTGTTCCGCAACGCGATCCCAGCGGCCCTTGGGTCGTCGCCGCCGTTGACGCCGAAGGCCCTGCCGCCAAGAGCGGCCTGCAAGTCGGGGATGAACTCCTGCGCTGGAACAACTCTGATCTCCCACGCCGCCCCGAACGCTGGGCTGCCCAGCAGAAGCCAGGCGACACCCTGCACCTTCGCGTCCGCCGCAACGAAAAAGAAGAATTCATCGACGTTCATCTCGGCGAACTCCGCGAGAAATTCTTCGAAGTAGCCGACGCCCCCAACGCCGACGAGCGCGCCCGCCGGCTCCGCGACGCCCTCCTCCACGGCACCACCGACCCCATCACAGCGCGCGCCCGCTGAAACGACCGTCGTTGTGGGCCCGCCCGCGGCAGCGGGCGGGCCGTCTATCGCGCCTCGCGAACTCCCCCTTGACCCGCCGCCCCTGATTCGAGACTCTCTCTTTAACCCATGCTCCGCGCCGCGTTCATGTGCACGTTCCTTACGCTCTACATCCTCGTCCTCGGGCCGCCGCTGCTCGTCTACACCGTGCTCACCAAAAATCCCGATCCCCTCTACTGGACGGCCCTGAAAGGCGTGATGTTCTTCGTCAACGCGGTCGGCGTGCGAGTAAAAACTAAAGGCCTCGAGCACATTCCCTCGGGCACAGTCATCTTCGCCGCTAATCACACCAGCGCTGCCGACGCGCCCGCCATCGTCGGCGCCATTCCCCGCCGCATCGCCGTTCTGCTAAAACGTTCGCTCTTCGAAATTCCCATCGTCGGCCAGGCTTTCCACCTGGCCCGCTTCATTCCCGTTGACCGCTTCAACCGAGACTCCGCTATCACCAGCCTCGAAAAGGCCACTGAATCCCTGAAAAACGGCCAAAGTTTTCTGATTTACCCGGAAGGCACGCGCAGCCCCGACGGCCGCCTGCAGGAATTCAAGAAGGGAACCGCGGTGATGGCCATCAAAGCGGGAGTGCCGCTTGTACCGGTCGCCTGTTCCAACGCCCACCGCATCATGAAAAAACGTGAGCTAAAAATCTACCCGGGCGAAATCCTGGTCGAATTTTTCCCGCCCATCGACTCCACCCAATACTCCCTCGAGCATCGCGAGGAGCTCAACCAGCGCCTCCACGACGAACTAGCCTCCGGCCTACCTCCCGACCAGCGCCCGCTCGGTTTCCCCGGCGCCTCCTAATTTGGAGTGCGGCAGCTCAGCTGCCGCTTTTACGGTCTAAACGCAATCTCCCAAAGTAGTCGTCGTCCAGTCGACACTTGCGCGAGCTACCAAAGCCCTCTTCTCTTCCGAACTCTGCGTCTCCGCGCCTCTGCATTAGCTTTCGCTTCTCTTTTTTTCCCCAGCGAGAAACTACTTTCCGAGTTTCCCCTCCAACTCTCGCACCCGCTTCTGCAACTCCGGCAATCTCCGCAGCGCCGCCATCATCCGCAGCCACTCCCGATTCTCCACCGCCGGATACCCCGAATACATCGCCTGCGCCGGCACATCGTTCGGCACGCCGCTCTGCGCGGTAATCACCGCGCCATCGCCGACGGTCAAATGTCCCGCGGTTCCCACCCTCCCGGCCAGGATGCAGTTCGCCCCGATGTGCGTCGATCCAGCCAGCCCAACCTGCCCGCACAACATCGAATTACCACCCACCTTCGACGCGTGCCCCACCAGCACCAGATCATCAATCTTCGTTCCGCGCCCGATCCGGGTCTCTCCCACCGTAGCCCGATCGATGCACGCGTTCGCCTGCACCTCCACGTCATCTTCCAGCACCGCCGGCCCCGATTGCGCCATCTTGTACCAGGTGCCATCGGCGTTCTTCGCGTAGCCGAGCCCATCCCCGCCGATAATCACGCCGTTCTGCAAAATCACGCGATCCCCAATCCTGCAGAACTCCCGCACCACCGCATGCGCATGCGCAAAGAAATTCGCTCCAATCCGCGCTCCGCGATAAATCGTCACAAAGCTGTGCAGCACCGCGTGCTCCCCGATCACCGCATCTTCATCCACAAAACAGTACGGCCCGACGTGCGTCCCTGCCCCAATCCTCGCGCTCTTCGCAATCACCGCCGTCGCATGAATTCCTGGCGCATACTTCGGCGCCTGATAGAACAGCTCAATGGCCTTGGCAAAGCACAAATAGGGATTACTTGTACGCAATTTCGCCAGCGCCGGCTGACCGGGGGCGCGTTCCACCTCCACGCCGGCCTCCACAAACACCGCGGAAGCCCGCGTCGTCTTCAGGTTCGGCACATACCGCCGGTTGGCCAAAAACGTCACCTCGCCCGGCCCAGCCTGCTCAATCCCCGCTACCCCGTGAATCTCCACGCCCGGCTCGCCTTCCAGCCGGCACTCCAACCGTTCCGCCAATTCGTGCAACTTCATGCCCACACTCCTTCGCCAATGAGCGAACAATCTGTGAGTCTCGCACACCCCCAACAGGGAAGTACAGGCAAGTCAGACTACACGCAGTGTGACCGCGGTCACGCCACACGCGGACGCGGCGCACAGTTCCCCCGGTATTTGGCTGCTCTAATAGACAACGAGTATGTCTTTTAGCTGAAACATAAAACACATCATCTGAAATTTGCTCAAGAGGAGAGTCTATGTATTCTTGTTTGCACAATCGCAGCGCCATCCGTCTGGGAGTCCTTCTAGGATTGCTGCTGCTTATCTTCACGCCGGCGGTCAAGGCGCAGCTTAACTGGGAAGGCCAAACTGGGGCCTTAGCCACTCCGTTCGCTTACGTAGTCACTTCCGAATCCGGGAATATCGGCCATCCCGAAATTGCCTTTCACTATCTCAACGGCGGCTCCGTCATCGGCAACGATTACCAATTCTCTGCCACGGTCGGACTTTTTAAGGTGACAGAGTTTGGTTTTACGCGTTCCGACAGTTCGTTCGGCAGTTCTCCGATTACCGGTCTATTCCAGGGTGGCTACGATGCCTTCCATGGCAAGCTCAACGTCATCCCGGAAAACATGCATGGTAAAAAGTGGGTCCCCGCGATCTCGGTGGGATTTGTCGCGCGCTTTGAAGACGAGCGCGTCGCGCGGTCTCCATTTGCGACGAACCTCGGAAGCCCGCTCGCCGGAAGATCCACCAACAACGCGGATTTCTACCTCGTTGGCACCAAGACCATCACCCAGATCAAGCATCTGCCCATCCTCCTCAGCGCCGGATACAAGCGTACCAACGCCTCGATCATGGGTGTGGCCGGCAATGCTCCCGACTACGCCAACACCGCTTTCGGCGCGGCCGCCATTGTCCTCACTGCCCCTGGAAAAACGACGGTAGTCGTCGGTGCGGAAGCCGCACAGCAACCCCACTACCTGGAAGGCCTATACGTCTCCGGCACCGGCGGTCCAACGATTCCTACGACGCTGGTCTATTTCGTGCGCGTAGTCCCCAACAAGCTTCCTTTCAACGTGGACTTCGGCATTGGCCAGTTTGCCGGCGTCATCACCCCTGGCATCAACCTGAAGGCTCGCAACCAAGCCGCCGTCGGCCTCTCCTACCGCTTCTAACAACTCGCCCCGGCATCCCAAGGCGTCCGCCATGGCCCAAAAGCCAGGGCGCTGCCTCCCGGGATCGCCGGGGCATCTATCCTCTTCTGCGAATCAGGAACCAAGGTTGCATTTCCGCAAGGGAAGCAAATCCAAGTGAGGGGCTTTCATTCGTTGAAAAGACGTGGCTGCGCTGCCGCTGGGGCAACCGGCTTGCGCCGCGCAACCCCCACCACACCCAACACCGTCAACTCCGCAATCGCCGGGCGTGGCACGTAAATCCGATCGGTGTTGGAATTGAAATCCGGTGGAGACAGATACAGCCCATTATCCAAGAACGTCAGCAGGTCGTTCGGTATCACTCCCTCTAGCGTGGCGTCATCTCGGAAGCGCACCTTTACCCACAGCCCGTCCAGCTTCGGCCGGTTCAAAAACGCCTTGCGCTCCGGGGCAAACTCCTCGTCCAAATCCCGCACAAAATACACCGCCCGCACTTTGGCGACTGGCACTTCTTCATGCTCACCATCGGGAGTTAAGAGGTCGAGCATTTCGGCGCCAGCCAGTCGGGCCGGGTTCAGGAACCCCCGCAGGGCACTCCTGTCCTCCAGTTCAATCACCACTTTTTTGTGCGTCGAGGCTGGGGCTCGCATTTTCAATCGGCATCACCCTGGTTTGGGCAGGAAACAATTGCGCAAGGCTGCAGTTTCATGTTATGTTAATCGCTGTTTTCCTGTCAACTCATTGTTTTTATTGGAGTTAGGTCCCTGAGGGTCGGTCTTTGTCCGAAAAGAAGCAGATCCTAAAATCCGCCTCTATCATTTCTTTGGTCACCATCGCCAGCCGCATTCTCGGCTACGTTCGCGACCAACGCATTACCCTTCTCCTCGGAACCACACTCAGTGCCGATTCCTTCGTTCTCGCCTATCGCATCCCCAATCTTTTCAGACGTTTAGTCGGTGATGGCACCTTCTCCGCCACCTTCATCCCGGTCTTCACCACTTACATGCGAGAGCGCTCCTCCGAGGAGCTCTGGCACTTCGCCAATCGCTTTTTCTGGACCGTGGCCCTGCTCCTGGCGATCGTAGTCATCTTTGGCGTCATCTTCTCGCCCCACGTCATTCACACTTTCACCTCGCCGGGTGATAAAGTCGCCGGCTGGGACGAAGCCATCACCCTCAACCGTATCATCTTCCCGTATCTCTTCTTCCTCGGCCTCACGGCCATCGCCATCGGCATCCTCAACTCTTTTCACTTTTTCGCCTTGCCATCTTCGACCAGCGTCCTCCTCAACGCTGTCATCATCATCTTCTCCACCGCCGCCGTTTGGAGGTACTTCAAGAGTCCGGCTACTTCGCTCGCTGTGGGAGTTCTCGTCGGTGGCGCGTTGCAGTTCCTTATGCTGGTGCCGCAACTCGTGCGCCGCGGCATGCGCTTCGATTTCGGCATCTCTTTTTCGCATCCTGCCATCCGCGATGTCGCCCGCGTCCTCTTCCCGCGGTTCTTCGGCCTGGGCATCTCGCAGATCAATTTCTTTGTGGACACCTATTTCGCCAACTCCGCCCGTATGCCACGCGGCAGCCTCACCGCGCTCTACGTTGCAGACCGGGTCATGGAGTTGATGCTCGGCGGCTATGCCATTGCCGTTGCCACGGCAATTATCCCCATCATGTCTCACCAGGCCGCCGCCAATAATTACGACGGCCTCAAGAAGACCCTCACCTTCGCGGTGCGCATCGTTGCCTATATCACCGTGCCCGCCGCCATCGGCCTGATGGTCCTGCGTGAGCCGATAATTCGCATGCTTTTCCAACACGGCCAGTTCGTAGCCGAATCCACCCGCCTCACCGCGCGGCCGCTGCTGTACTACGCCATCGGCCTGCCAGCTTTGGCGTGCGTAAAGCTAATCGTCCCGGCGTTTTATTCCGCCAAGGACACCAAAACGCCGGTCATCGTCGCGCTCATCTCTTTCTGCGGCAACATTTTTCTGAACATCATCTTTCTGGAATTCTTCTTCAAGCGCTTCCAGAATGGCGGCCCTGCTCTCGCCACCGCCATCGCTACCTTCTTCGATTTTGCCGTCCTCTTCGCAGTCTTTCGCCTGCGCTATGGCCCGCTCGGCAGCTTTGCCATACTCCGCTCGCTCGGCAAAATCTCCGTTTGCAGCCTGATCATGGGCGCGGGTTGCATGGTCGCCAACCATTACGCCAATTACACGCTTAACTCCGCCTTTTTCCTGCAACTCGTGGTATTCATCGCCATGATTCTTGGCGCCACGCTCGTCTACATCGGCCTGACGTGGCTCTTCAAGTGTCCTGAAATTGAGGAAGTCTACGGCATCGCCATGCGGCGCCCCGGCGCGGCGGAAGGTCTGGCAGGCTCCTGATGGAAATCTCTCCCACCATCACGTCGTTCCTCACCCATGTTCGCGTGGAGAAGGGACTCTCTCCCAACACCGTTCAGGCCTATCGTCGCGACTTGGTCAAGTTCGAGGACTACGCGAAAAAGAAAAAGCTGTCGCTCGAAAGCGTCACCCGCGACGACCTGGTGGATTTCCTCTCCAGCCTGTTCCGGCAGAAGCTCGAAAGCCGCACTGTCGCCCGGCACCTGGTGACAATGCGCAATTTCTTCCGCTTCGCGCAAACGCAAGATCTCATCGCGGTCGATCCATCGCTCAATCTCGAATCCCCCAAGATTCGCCGCTCGCTCCCCGGCTATCTGCGCCTCGAAGAGATTGAGCGCCTGCTCCTCCAGCCCGATGAGAAAACTCCTATCGGCCTTCGCGACCGCACCATGCTCGACGTCCTTTATTCCACCGGCCTGCGCGTCTCCGAACTCATCAACCTGCGGGTGATGGATCTCGATCGCAGCGTCGGCTGCATTCGCTGCATTGGCAAAGGCGACAAGGAGCGCATCGTTCCCATCGGCAAAAAAGCGCTCGCGCTAGTCGATCGCTACCTGCGCGATGCTCGCCCCAAGCTGGTTCCGGCAGGGAAGCAGGTCCACTCGCCGACTCTCTTCATCAATCGTCGCGGGCACACCCTCAGCCGCGTCGGCGTCTGGAAAATCCTCTCCGCCTACGGGCGCCGCGCCGGCCTGCGCGTTCCGTTGACGCCGCACATGTTGCGGCACAGTTTCGCCACTCATCTGCTGGAAGGTGGCGCCGACCTGCGCGCCGTCCAGCTCATGCTGGGGCATTCCGATATCTCCACGACGCAAATCTATACCCACGTCGTGGAAGAACGCCTGAAGCAGATTTATAAGGCGCATCATCCCCGCGCCTAGTGCGGCGGGACGGGACTCATCGCGGGCACGGCATTCGCTGCGTGAATGTCGGCCTTGAAGCGGAAGGAACGCAATGCCTGATTACATGTTTTTATTGGAAAGCCGGCTTTCGCCGGAACAACGCGCGGCCATGTTGCGCGTGCAGGAACTCGCCGCGGTCATGGGCTTCAACATCTACCTGACCGGTGGCACCGTGCGAGACCTCGTCACCGGCGCCAATCTTCGCGATCTCGACTTCACCGTCGAGGGCAACCCTTCCAAGATGGCTCGCGAACTGGAAAAAGGCGGCGCTAAGGTTCTCTCCGAGGACGAAAAGCTTCGCCACGTCGAACTCCTCTTCGCCGGCGAAGTCGAAGGCAGCATATCCGCCGCGCGCGATGAACATTACGTGCGCCCCGGCACTCGCCCGGAGCTGCGCTGGTCCACCATAATGGAAGACCTGCGGCGGCGCGATTTTTCCTTGAACGCCATTGCCATCTCGCTGAATCCTGCGTCTCGCGGCCTGCTGCTCGATCCCACCAACGGCCTTTCCGACATCGAGCACGGCGAAGTTCGCGCTCTCACCATTCACAGTTTCACCAATCAACCCGTGCGCCTGCTGCGGGCCCTGCGTCTCGCCGCGCGCATGGGCTTCAAGCTCGAATCGCGCACCCAGGAATGGATCAACCTCGCCATCGAGCGCGAGTTGCAGCTCACCATCACTCCCGAAGACGCCGGCGAAGAAGTGCGCAGCCTCAGCCGTGAAGAACGCCCGCAGCTGATCCTGAAAGAATGGGAAGACAACGACCTGCTTGAGCTCGTCCACCCGCTCATCGCCAAAAAGCATCCCGGCTACGACGCCATCAATCGCCTCATCAAGGTCCGCGACGATCTCTTCATGGCCGGATTCCGCCCGCGCCTCGCCACTCCCATGCTTCTCGCCATTCTTAGCCGCCTCAAGGACCGCGAACTCAGCAACACCCTTTCGAAGCTCGGCTACCGCTCCGCCGAGATCGAAGCGATTGAAAATTTCCCGGAGAAGGCGTTCGCCATTCAGAAAGAGCTGGCAGGGAAGAAGACCAAGAATCCCATCGACGCCTACCGCTACATCGAAAAAATTCCCATGGAATACGTCGCTTATCTGCTCGCGGAATCCAGCAACTCCGCTGCGGTTTCCAAATTGAAGGCCTTCCTGCACAAATGGCGCCCGGTCCGCCAGGCCCTGCCGATCGTGGGCACCGAACTCGAGGCCCTCGGCATGCCCCGCGGCCCGAAATTCGATCAGATTGTTCAGGACGTTTTTGCGATTCAGTTGAACGGTCGCGCCAAGACTCCCGAAGAGCGCGTTAAAATCCTGCGCAAACTCTCCGGCATCAAGGAAGCGCCCAAGAAGAAAGAAAAAGAAAAGAAGCCTGCCAAAATCGAAAAGCATGTCGAGACCGCCGCCGAAAAGAAAACCGCCGCGGACGCCCACCACGCCGCCCGCGAAAAGCACAAAGCCGGCATGAAAGCCGCTGCCGCCAAACACAAATCCAAAAAATAATCTGGAGTGCGGAAGCTCTGCTTCCGCCTCTGCGGTCCAAACCGATGCGCCCAAAGCGTCCGTAGTCCACAATCTCTCAATGATCCTCAGCCGTTTCCGAAAACGCCGGAGGCGTGAAGCACACTAGCCCAGGCCGCAAGGCCTGGGATCTCATCGCCAAAAACAACCCAGCCCCGGAGGGGCGGCAGATTCGACGCATCCACCACGCATCGCCTGACAATTGCCCACATCCCCGCCCTTTCCCCTGTGCAAATCTCACAATCCCATTCGCATTTCTCCATCCCGCGTTTTACAATCAACTTCCATGGGCAATCCGCAGTTCGTTCATCTTCACGTGCACACCGATTTCAGCCTGCTCGATGGCGCTTGTGAAACCGGTGAACTCCTCGACGAAGCCTCCCGCCAGAAGATGCCCGCCGTGGCCATCACCGACCACGGCAACCTCTTCGCCGCCGCCAATTTCTTCTACGAAGCCAGCAAGCGCGACGTCAAACCCATCATCGGCTGCGAAGTCTACGTCGCCAAGGGCAGCCGCCACGATCGCGGCGAAAGATCCGGCCCCGTCACCAACGGCGATCGCGGTGAAATGGAACCCGGGTCCCGCGGCAGCAACCACCTCGTCCTGCTCTGCGAAAATCTTGAGGGCTACCACAATCTCATCAAGCTGGTCTCCGCCGGATTCCTCGAGGGCTTTTATTACAAGCCGCGCATCGATTACGAACTCCTCTCCAAGCACAGCAAAGGCCTCATCGCCCTCTCCGCGTGCCTGCGCGGCCCGGTCACCGAATCCGTAGTCGAGGAAAAGTTCGACCTCGCCCGCGAAAACGCTTATCGCCTGCGCGACATCTTTGGGAAAGGCAATTTCTTCCTCGAAATCCAGGACCAGGGCCTCGAAATCGAGCAGCGCGTCAACAAAGACCTCGTCCGCCTTTCGAAAGAAACCGGTATTCCTCTCGTCGCCACCAACGATTGCCATTATCTCCATCACAGCGACGCCCACGCCCAGGAAGTCTTGCTCTGCATCCAGACCGGCAAGACCATGAGCGATACCAATCGCATGAAGTTCGCCACCGACCAGTTTTATTTCAAGACCGCCGAGGAAATGGCCAAGGTCTTCGGCGAGCTTCCCGACGCGCTCTCCCGCACCGTGGATATCGCCGCGCGCTGCAACGTTAAGATCGAGCGCATCCCCAACGCGCTCCCCGAATTCAAAGTTCCCGAAAATCACACGCCCGGCAGCTACTTCGAGAAAGTCGCCCGCGAAGGTTTTGCCCAGCGCGTTCCGTTCCTCGAGCGCCTCTCCCAGCAGGGCGCTCTCCGCCATCCGCTCGTCGAATACGAGCGCCGTCTTTCGTCCGAGATCGAAATGATCAAGAAGATGCACTATGAGGGCTACTTCCTGATCGTGTGGGATTTCATTCACTATGCGCGCGCACAGGAAGTGCCCGTCGGCCCTGGCCGCGGCTCAGCCGCGGGGAGCCTGGTCAGCTACGCGCTGCGTATCACCGACGTCGATCCGCTGCAATACAATCTGCTCTTTGAGCGCTTCCTCAATCCCGAGCGCGTTTCCATGCCCGACATTGATATCGACTTCTGCATGCGCCGCCGCGGCGAACTGATCGAGTACGTTACGCAAAAATACGGCCGCGAAAACGTTTCGCAGATCATCACCTTCGGCACCATGGCCGCCAAAGCCGCGGTCAAAGACGTCGGTCGCGCCATGGATATCTCCTACACCGAAGTCGACCGCCTGGCCAAAATGATTCCCACCACGCTGGGCATCGAACTCGAGAACGCCCTCGAAGAAGCCCCGCAGCTGAAATCCGCCGTGGAGAGCGACGAAAGGCTGAAAGACCTGATGGCCGTAGCCCTGCGTCTCGAAGGCCTCGCCCGCCACGCCTCCACGCATGCCGCAGGTGTGGTCATCTCCCCGCAGCCGCTCACCGAACTCGTTCCCGTCTACAAGACCAATCGCGACGAAATCACCACGCAATATGACATGAACGCCCTCGAGCGCATCGGCCTGCTCAAGATGGATTTCCTCGGACTCACCACGCTCACCGTGCTCCACGACGCGGTCAAAATGGTCGAAAAGAATCGCGCCGTCAAGGTCGAGATCGACAACCTCACTCTCGACGACGAAGCCACCTACAGGCTCTTCTCGCGCGGCGACACCACCGCCATTTTCCAATTTGAATCCCACGGCATGCGCGACATCCTCCGCCGCTACCAGCCCACCCGCATCGAAGACCTCACCGCCCTCAACGCCCTCTATCGCCCCGGCCCCATCCAGGGCGGCATGATCGACGATTTCATCAACCGCAAGCACGGCAAAACCAAAGTCGCCTACGAACTCACGCAGCTCAAAGAAATCCTTGAGGAAACCTACGGCGTCATTCTTTACCAGGAACAGGTGATGCAAATCGCCAACCTGCTTGCCAGTTTCTCTCTCGGCGAGGCCGATCTTCTGCGCCGCGCCATGGGCAAAAAGAAAAAAGAAGAGATGGCCGCGCAGCGCGCCAAATTCCTTGCCGGCTGCGAGAAAAACAAAATCCCCGAAAAGAAAGCCGTACGCATTTTCGACCTGATGGAAGAGTTCGCCGGCTACGGCTTCAACAAGTCGCACTCCTGCGCCTACGCGCTGCTCGCCTACCAGACCGCCTATCTGAAGACGCACTACCCAGTCGAGTTCATGGCCGCGCTCCTCACTTCCGAAACCGGAAACGCCGAAAAACAGGTCAAGTACATCAACGAAGCCCGCGGCATGGGCATCCCCATCCTTCCGCCCGACGTCAACGAAAGCGACCTCTACTTCACACCGGTCGGAGAATCCATTCGGTTCGGCTTTGCCGCCATTAAAAACGTCGGCGAAAACACCGCCAAGGCCATCCGCGAATCCCGCCTATCGCAAGGTGAATTCAAATCCCTCTACGAATTCTGCGAACGCATCGAATCGCGTTTCCTTAACAAGCGTGTCTTTGAAAGCCTCATCAAATCCGGCGCCATGGACTCCCTCGGCCCCCGCGAAGCCATGCTCGCCTCCGTGGACGAAGCCATCAACGCCATCCAGCGCGCCGCCCGCTCCAAGGAGTCCGGCCAACACGGCCTCTTCTTCGGAGGCGCCGCCAGCGAACCCAAAGTTCACTTCGAACTGCGCGATGCCACTCCCTGGAGCGAAGAAGAGCGCCTCACCAGCGAATACGCCATGCTCGGCTTCTACGTCTCCGGCCACCCGCTCGAGAGGTACGCCTCGCGATTAAAGGATCTCGGCGCCCTTTCGCTCGACGAACTGGAAGGCCAGCGCAACGGCAAGGAAATCACCGTCGCCGCGCTCATCGTCGGCACCCGCCCGATGCGCTCCAAGAAAGGGGCCCGTTGGGCCATCTTCACCATTCAGGACATGACCGGCGTGCAGGAACTTCTGACATTCCCTGAAAGTTTCGCCCGTCTCGAAAATATCTTGAAGCCCGGCGCGCCGCTGCTCCTGAAAGCCCGCGTGCAAATCGAAGAAGCCGGCACGCGCCTCTCCCTCCAGGGAGCCCGCCGCCTCGAAGACGTCGCCGAGCGCAACGGCCCCAGTGAATTCCGTGTGCGCCTGGACATGAGTGTGCTCACCGATGAGACTTTGAACCAGCTCGAAAATTTATTTGCCACCGCGGCGGGCCCAACTGCGGTAGTGTTTGAGTTGGTTTCCTCCGACGGCTGCGTCGCTTCGCTGCAGTCGCAAAAACGCATCCGCGTGAAGCCTGAAATCGAGGAAGCCGTCCGCCGCATATGCGGCCAGCAAGCCATTCAGAGGGTGGCGTAATGTGCGCTGCGCAAAAAGATAAAAAGGGAGCCATCACCACGCTCGAGCGCCAGCGTGAAATCGACCGTCTCGAAAAAGACGTCGAGGAATTGCGCCGCCTCGCCTCCACCGAGGAGAGCGAAGCCGAAGTCGAGCGCCTGAAAAGGGAAGTACTCGAACTTCGCCGCGAGTTTTACACTCATCTCGGCCCCTGGCAACGCGCCCAGATTGCCCGGCATCCCCAGCGGCCTTACACTCTGGACTGGGTCAATCTAATGTTCACCGACTTTATCGAACTCCACGGCGACCGCGGCTTTGGCGACGATAAAGCGCTGATCACCGGCCTCGCCAAATTCCGCGGCCGGCCCGTCGCCATCATTGGCCATCAAAAAGGCCGCGACACCAAACAGCGCATCGATCGCAATTTCGGCCAGCCCAAGCCCGAGGGCTATCGCAAGGCTCTCCGCATCATGGAGCTCGCCGCAAAATTCGGTCGCCCCGTGCTCACTTTTATCGATACCCCCGGCGCATATCCCGGCATAGATGCCGAGGAGCGCGGCCAGGGTGAAGCCATCGCCCGCAACCTTCGTGAAATGGCGCGCCTCCCCGTGCCTATCATCGTCACCGTCACCGGCGAAGGCGGCTCCGGAGGCGCGCTGGCCATCGCTGTCGGCGATCGCGTCAACATCCTGGAGAACGGCTTTTACTCCGTCATCTCGCCCGAGGGCTGCGCATCCATCATCTGGCGTGATTCCACCAAGGCGGAAACCGCCGCCATCGCCATGAAGATCATGTCCACCGACCTGAAGGACCTCGGCATTGTCGACGAAATTATCCCCGAACCCGACGGCGGCGCCCACAGCGACCACGAAGCCGCCGCCAAGATTCTCGCCGACGCCCTCGAACGCCAACTCCTGGCCCTCTCCAGCCAAAGCACCAAGGAACTCCTCCACGCCCGCTACGAAAAATTCCGCCACATGTGCCAGTTCTTCGACCTCGGCGCCTGACCGCCCAAGGGCATTCGGTTTAGACGAAGGCGATACGCCGGTTCAGCCGCACTGCCATTCCCGCGAGAATCAGAAATCCCACACCCAGGAACAACAGGGTGGATGGCTCGGGCACTGTCGTTGCTCCTTGTACGGTCACAGACCCCGCCGCCGTTGTGCTGTCGAGGAGGGAACCGGTGGAGTCTTGCAGGATGACGTTCGATAGGGTTAACGAACTGATTCCGGGGGCAACCGCGGTGAAGTCAAGCTCCGCTAGTTCGCCAGTGCCGGAAACGCCTGAAATCGTCCCAATTAGGGTGTCCGCGTTTGCGGTGGCATTCCCCAATGTGTTGTCAATGGTGCCGGGAAGAAAAAAAGTGGAACCTCCGGTGAGCAGGAACCCGCCTTCCACAATATTCGTCAGTTGAAGCACAGCGGGGTTGAAGGCGAGATCGAATTGAAAGTCATATAGGTCGCTGACGTCGGAAATGTTTACTACAACTGAGAACGAGCTGCCTTGCGGCACGGTTGCGGCCGTGACAACGCTGAGCGTAGCTGTATCGGCCAGAACAGTGACTGGAGCGAGCAGCAAGGCAGCCAGGATGAGAACTGAGAGGATGCCAACAGATTTTTTCATGGTAGCTCCTAAGGGCAGGTGGTTCCCGCCGGCAACTGTCTTGCGACGATGGAAAGATCGAGGACATTTACCACTCCATCGCCGTTTACATCGGCACGCGGATCAAAGCCGAGCTGGCCAACTTTCTTGCCGAACGATGCCTTCACGATCGCCATATCCGTGCAGTTCACGACTCCATCGCCATTCACGTCGCCAAGTATTCCGCCTGTCGCTGTCAGCGTCTGTGTATCGGAGAAAGAAGTGGGGGTCCCAAAAATGTCAGTCACCAGGCCTGACTCTGTTATCAAGTAGCTCGACACAGTCGATGGTACATTGAAGAAAAATCGCGTAGTCGCGGAGTCGTTTACTGCTACAAAATCGATAAAAGCTGGCAGCGCCGGTGAGAAGACGTTGTTGTACGCCACCTGGCCAGTCCCGCTTACCGTTTGCAGCTTGAATTGATTCAGGATGACGTTCTCGGCCACATCGTTTCCAATATTTGTGATCTGCAAATCCTCGAACATTACACCAGGGGATTGTACTCCGTGGTTGACCAGTTTTATGGCCACTTGAGGTTGGCCCCGCACCCCGGATTGTGTCAGAAGCTTGCTTCTAAGTCTTCTTTGGGTAATGAGCAGCCCATCCGGTGGCTCCCCCGTGACTCCAGGATTTGCGGCATAAAATGTCGTCAGCGCCTGCTCATACGCGACTAACGCCCCCGAGATTTCTCCTTCTTGTTCAAGCAGGTTTCCTTTCAATGCAAGCAGCCCAATATTATTGGGCTGCTGCGCTAGGAAGTTTTCTATATCCGACGAGGCTTGCAAATTATTGCCAACAAGGATGTCGTAATTAGCCAGCAGTTCACCTTGTTGTTCGTATTGTTGGGCAGTTGCGGGAACCGGCGGAGCGAATACCTGGACCAAAACTGGGTTGCTCTGCTTCGCACCACTCCATCCGGTCGTGCCTGCCGAGGCAGTGGTATCCAGAATTCCAACGACTCGGTAGGCTCCCGCCGCAATCGTTGTCGTAGCCGATGGCGCCACTACCCAACTGAGCCTGCCGACTTCGTTTGCATCGATTTTCAGCGATCCGGTCGGAGCATCTGCAAGATGTAAAGGCCAGTCCTGCGTTGCACCAGTAGCATCCGTCACAACCAAGCGTATCGTGTTCGCCCAACTCCCGTTCTGAGCATTGATCAGCAAGGGATTCACATTGCTACTTGTCGAATATAAATTGGGATGGGAGATCTCCGCATCGAATATGAGTGCCCACCCTTGATACGCTTGCGCCGAGGTCACTCCATTCGCCGAGAACGAGAATATCGGGATGGTGCCCGGCTGTGAAGATTGTCCACGAAAAATAGCTGGGTTGCCAGCAAGTAGTAGGGCGAGGCAAGCAGCTCGAACCAGAATCTTCCAATTTGTGTGCGCCATGATATTAATGCCTCGTGTGTCTGGTGTCTTATGGGCAAATCGGCTGTAACGGCCTCATAATTTCAACATTGTTGTCATTTACGTCGAGTTGCGACGCATCGTTCCCGCGTTGGGTTTGAGGTGACCCAGGAACCTGATTCGGCGCCCCGGAGTATGCATCCCCGTAGCGCACTCGGGGCATGCGACCCGGTTTATTCACCCCTGTTCCCTGGGGGTGGTCGGTCAGATCAAACCCAATCACCTCGTCGCCCGTCCAATACCGAATCTGGGGAAAACCCATCGGTATATACGCTTCGGCAGCGACGTACCTCATGTATGAAAACTGATCCCCGCTATGCTGCCCATTGACGACCACGTTGCTGGTGTTCGGGCAGACGTTGTTTCCAACCCACACATCTACTTTGCTCAAATTCTGGCCGAAGCCCAAAACTCCCAGCGGAACGGTCGTTTTCAAGATGGATGGGTCTTCGTCCTCAGTCTTTACATAGATCGTTTGCCCATCTTCCGAAATATTGCCGTTGGAATCCACCTTCCAGGTCACCTCCGCTGAGTCAATGTCTCCGTGGTGATAAACATCCACAGAGTGACTTAGTTCATGCGCAACCATCCTTCTAATGTAATCTGCACTGTAATTCCGATAAGCATGGTCCACTCGGATGGCGAGAATATCTTTCGGCAGCCCTGGGGAATCCCGGCCCGGGACGGGTTCCGCCACCGAGAAACCTTCTTGATCTCCCAACTCGATTACCAGCGCGTGCTGATCCACTTCGTGTGGTCCGGCTGCGTGGTTAAAGTTAATAATTCTGTCCGCGAGAAGTGGGGGCGGAAGCGGATCTGCATCCTCTGTGGTCATATCGAGATAATGTAGATTCACGCCGGTGGCTTTCTTGAATGTCTGGAGCCCATCACCAGCGATCGTTGGAATCGTGTCGACGACGAAGAGATCCTTCTTCGCCGGATCCCCCTCCACACGCTGGCATCCTCCGGTCCCCTCAGGCTGCGGTTCAGAGTCCGATGCCGTGCAACCCACATAGAAACCACGATACTCTTCATAGAGCGTTAGGCCGTCTCCCGGTTGACCGTCGCCGCTAGGATGATTTTCCGAGTCGTCAGTATCGAGTGTGCTCAGGGCCACTCCGTGGGCCGTCTTCCAACTGTCGGCTATGAAAGACCCAGCCTGGCGTTGCGGAAGAAGGATCTCTGTCTCGTTTGGGTTGCTGACAAGCGGAGGATCTAATTCCAAGTGCCCCAAGATAGCATTGCCGCCGACCGTAGCTATGACGTTGAGGGTAGCCCAACCACCCCAATCATGGGGCGACAAAAGAATCTGAACAGAGGCAAAGGAAAAAGGGTCTCCGGAGGTGAGCACCGCATTTCGTGGGTCGGAGGTGTCGTATAAGGCATTTTCTGGAATCGGATCACACCCCAGGGGTGTGGCGCAGGCTTGTTTGTCAAAACTCATGTCCGGCTTATTGCCGGCCAACGTTTTGGCCGGCCAATTCATCACTACACCCGGCTCCTGCGACACATCCACCAGAGAGAAGGTCCATTTATCCGGGCTAAAATCCACAACTTGTTTAGTGCTCTTTCGTATAAGTTGTGCTTGGATTTCCAGGAAATTGAACTTAAGTGCCGGGTCAAGTCCAGTCTCTATCTCGTTTAGCCCGCCGGTTGGCCTCCATGTCGAATAACTCGGAATTTTGACTACTACGTCCAAGTCAGTAGTGGGAGAGACCGACCAGGTGACAGTCCAATGTAGTACCGGGCCAAATCCACTTGGAGTAGTGACGACCGTGTAGGAAACCGCTGCATCGAAGCTCAAACTTCCGCTTAGATTCGTTCCACTAGTGGGAAGAGTAGCGTTCCAAACCGGTGCTGGAATCGGCTGGGGAAGTGAGAGCCAGCCCCAGTCCCCGCCCGTGAGTTGTCCGTCCTCGTAGAATTGCAAGAAAGTTGTGTCGGCAACGATGTTGTAAGCACAACTGGGGGCAACGAATGTCAAAAGGGCACCAACACCACTTGGACCGAGTGCCGTGAATCCGTCCGCCGTTATCGTATGGGTGGTCGTGCCGGGAATACCGTCGTAGGAAGTTACGGCAGTCTCATTGACTTTTATGGAGGCGTTCTGTGGGCCTAGCCACGTATTACCTTGGGGATTTACTGTCATAACTGGTGCGAGGGTTATGGACTGAGTGATCTGGTAATCCGTGTGTCCCCCAACGATTGGCACTGTTCCGCTCCCACTGCCCGTGATGGCGATGGATCCGGTCCAGCTATTGGTCGCCAAAAATGGCGCTAGATCGCACGTTTGCGTGAAGACGGGGCAGGGTGCCAAAAGGCCTATGATGGCCATGAAGCCAAAGCTGGCGAATAGAGAGAGTCGCTTTTGCGCGGAGTGTGATCTCGCGTGCTTGTTCATACCGTCATTCCTCGTTGTTCTGCGATGGAACGAATCCTTCTAAGGGAACCGCCCGACTTGCTCACGCCTTTGCTCTTCGCAGCAGGCCGGCTCCAAGAAGACCTGCGCCCAGCAGAAGCAGCGACGCCGGCTCCGGCGTGGGGACAGTGGCCGGGCCGGATTGGAATTGAATCGTGTCCACGACCGGGTCGCCCCACGTGATTGTGCCCACGGTGAGAAGCTTTCCGGTGCCTTCGACCGCCTGACAACCCACGTCGCTGCAAAGTGGGTCAATGGGTGGGACATCTTCGAACCCGATGGCGACGTCTCCTGTGGTTGGGTCGAGAGTGAAGGAAAACCAATCGGACACCACCGGGTTGGGGCCTTGGTCGGCGATGTAGAAGTTAGGTGGAAGGGGCGTGACAGCTAAGAATCCTGGATTTGGCGCATCCACGATGGTGCACCCTACCGTGCCGCAATTGTCGTACACGATGCTCGCTGCCGAACTGGTGCCCGTAATCCCGATTGAGAAGCCCGTGGCGTTCGGGTCATCACCAACAGTTATTGTGAACCCGTCGGCGCGAATCGTGGGCACAGTACAGGCAAATCCCGCAAACCCCACCGCGGCGAGGAGCGCCCGGAGGGCCGATCGTCTGATTGCTCTCATGTCCATTTCCTTTCATCATCGGGCTTTATGGCTTCCAGATGCGAGGCTCCACCAAGGGACGACGTTCTGCCAGCACACTGGCGGAACGTAATCGTTGTACTTTAGGCCCACCCCGCGGGGACGCAAGGGACAGTTGCGGCCAAGCCCCCGTTGGCTCCATTTGACCGCTCCCGGAAATGTGTATTCTCAGCGGCACGTAGTTTCGGATAGAATGGCCCTCCTCAATATGTCTCCCGCGGAAGGCCCATATGGGTTCTGAAACAAAGGGCTTAACGAGTGATGGTCCTGCTAGCTCGCCGGGTGACGACCGCTTGGCGTCCTGGAAGGAGATTGCTGCCTACCTGAAATGCAGCGAACGAACCGTGCGTCGTTGGGAGTCGGAGGGCCTTCCTGTCCATAGGCATTCCCATAAGAAGAAGGCCGTCGTTTACGCCTACAAGTCCGAAATTGAGACGTGGTGGGAACGTGACCGCCGCCGGCTGGAAACGCAAAGGGAAACGGAAGGAGTAGCCGAAGAGCCAACCCAAGAAGCAGCTGAAGAGATTGCAGCCGATCCTGCCCGTAGACCACGGTGGCTATTTCCCAGCATGGCGCTGGTTTGCTTGCTCCTTGCCTTCGGCTTGTTCAATGACGATCGAATCCGTAGGCGGCTGTTCGGGAAAGTGCCAGCGGGGCACATCCATGCGTTGGCGGTGTTGCCTCTGCAGAATCTCTCGCATGACCCGGACCAAGATTATTTCGCCCAGGGGATGACGGAGGAATTAATCACCGACCTGGCGCAAATCGGTTCTCTGCGCGTGATCTCCAGCACATCCTCAATGCAGTACAAAGAAACGAAAAAGCCTTTGCCGGAAATTGCTCGGGAACTGAGTGTGGATGCGATCGTGGAAGGCACGGTGCAACGCTTCGGCGACCACGTTCACATCACCGCGCAGTTAGTTGATGCGACAAACGACCAGCACATCTGGGCCAAGGCCTATGACAGGGATTTGCGAGATATTCTTTCTCTCGAAAACGAAGTGGCGCGTTCCATCGCTGACGAGATTGAAATCCAATTAACCCCGGAGCAGCGCGCTCGCCTGACCGCTTCCGCGCCCGTCGACCGTGAGGCGTATGAACTCTATCTGAAGGGCCGTTATTTCTGGAGCAAACGCAACCCCCCGGAACTAAGAAAGGCGCTCGAGCGCTTTCAACAAGCCGCTGACAAACAACCGGATTTTGCCCCGGCGTTCAGCGGACTTGCTGATACTTACAGTTTGCTTGGCGCCGCCGGGTTCGACGCTCTTCCCAGAGCGGAAGCGATGGAAAGAGCGCGCGCGGCGGCCAGCAAGGCGTTGGAGTTGGACAGCAAGTCCGCCGAAGCTCACGCCTCGATGGCGTATGTGCTCTATAGTTGCGATTGGAACTGGCTGGCTGCCGAGAAAGAGTTCCGGCGAGCCATCGCACTCAAACCTAACTATGCGACTGCCCATGAGTGGTACTCCGAGTATTTGAACGACTTGGGAAGGAAGGAAGAAGCTCTCGCCGAAGCGCAAACCGCTCTCGAGCTGGACCCAAGTTCTCCCCTCGCCAACCAGTTCGTCGCCCGGGCCCACTATTTTGCGCACCGCTTTGATGAAGCCATCCAGTATTCGCAAAAGACATTTGAGATTGATCCAAACTTCTCGACCGCGCATCTCCGCCTGGGGCGAGCTTACGCCGCCAAAGGCCTGTACCCTTCGGCTATCAAGGAATTCGAAGCGTTCGGACGGCTCTCGGGCGACGCCCCTCTGGCGCTCGCCTCGATTGGCAATGCGGAGGCGCGAGCAAACGATCGCACCGGCGCGATGCGGGTGCTCAATGAACTCACAGAGCTTTCGAAGAAACAGAAGGTGACCGCCATCTGTTTCGTCCTGGTGCACGTTGGTCTTGGCGATAACGATCAGGCCATGGCGTGGCTGGACACTGCTTATAAGGAACGGTCCGATTTTCTGCTGGTTCTGAAGGTGGATCCTTTGTTTGACACGTTGCGTTCCGATCCGCGGTTTCAGAAATTCCTTCTACGCTTGAATTTTCCATCCTGATTCCTGATTGCGGGACGTTCGCCTTTCCGTGGATACAGGTACCGTTGCCCGTTTCGCTACGCGGCTCCCATCCATTCGTTGTCCCATCACCCGGCCCGCACTAATCTGAAGAAGCACCGCAACCACTACCAGCTCGGGGAATTTAGAGCCGCGTTGCAAGTTGTCAACAAAGGACAGGGCCATCATGTCGGAACCATTCCGCCCGTACGAAAAATTGGTCGATATCACCATCTTCGGCAAGAAATTCCAGGTGCCGGAACGCAACTCCTTGCTGCGCTGCTTTCAGTTCATCAGCCCGGAAACCATCCCCTACGGACGCTTCTGTTGGAATCAGGATTGCCAGTATTGCCGCGTCACCTGCCAGCTTCCCGATGACGACGAGCCGCGCGAAATGCTCTCTTGCAAATTTATCGTCATGCCCGGCATGGAAATCACCGAAATGAGCCAGGAGCTGAAGTGGTGCCTCCGCTCCAAGCTCCCCTCCGACACCCCCGTCTCCAAATAGACCTAGCCCGCAACTCTCTTCGCTGTTGTGGGGACGCCTTCTGAGGCGGTCCGCTCAGCAGAGGCGTAATATGACCTCGGGGCACGGAAGCAATGCGGACGACGACAACTGATCTGAATGAAAAAACGTATGCCCAATTGCTGGGCCGCACCCTTCCCCATGTGATTCGCACGGATGAAGAGTGCGAACGTCTGACTGACGAGCTTATGCGACTCGACGAGTGTGATCGCCCTTCACCCGAAGAGAAGGAACTAGCGGAGCTTCTCACAGTCTTGATTGACGAATATGAAGAGCGCCGCCATCCGATTCGCAAGGCAAGTCCGCAGCAGTCTCTTCGGCATTTGATGGAAGCGCGCAATCTCACCCAGAAAGACCTCTGGAAGGTTTTCGGCTCAAAAGGCCTCACCTCCGAGGTCATCCACGGCAAGCTTGCAATTAGCAAAACCCAAGCAAGAAAACTAGCCGAGTTCTTTCACGTGAGCACCGACCTGTTCATCTAAGCCACTTTGGGGTGCGGTTTACCCTGAGCCCGCCGAAGGGAAACTGAGTTTCCGCTTTTATGGCCTACGCCACGCCACCCAAACGATGCACAAGCAAGATCCGGCAATCCGCCCCCGCAACTTCCCCCGTGCCCTCGGGTTTCATAAACAACCAAGGTGCGGTTGCGCGGCAGTTCCACCCCTATACCATCCCGGCTTCGCAACCGCCCTGTCCCCGCCCAAACAGCGGGTACTCGCCCTGTACCACGCCCGTACTCTCTCCTATTTGCCTAGCCCTGCCCAATGCTCTACCATTTTCCAATATGGCCATTCCCACAGTTCTGCCCTGTGACGGCTGCGGCCAGCTAGCCTCCGCCGAGCACATCGCGCGCCGCCTCCAGCGCCTCGAATGGTCCACCCGTTTCCGCCCCATCCACGTCCAAGCCCTGCTGTTCATAGCCGCTGCACCGGAATCCGACTCCGATTTTCTCTACTCGCCCGAAGGCAACTTCACTGGCCAAGCCGGCATTGTCCTCTCCGCTCTCTCCATCACCACAGCAGGAAAGTCCCCCGTAGAAGTTCTCGCCGAGTTCCAAAAGCGCGGCCTGCTGCTCGCCTCGCTCCTCGAATGTCCCATCGAACCCGGCGCCAACCCCGCCGAACTTCGCGAAGTCCTCGAACGCCATCTCCCCCAGGCCCTGGCCCGCATCCGGCGCTCCCTGAAACCCAAACGAGTCCTTATTCTCTCCCTGGAACTCCAGCCTCTCCTCCCGCAACTCTCTGAATCCGCCCTGGGCTGCCCGGTCTTCTACACTCCTATGGCTCCTGCCGTTTCCGCCACGGCACCAGACCCCGCCCAACTCAACGCCTTTCGCGCCGCCCTGTCGGCCCTCGCCGCACACGGCACCTAGCAACTCCTTGTGACCTCCGTCACTGAGTTCCGTGATGACCTAAACCACACTAACTGTGGCACGTTGAAACTTCGCGGTGTGCTAAGATGTCCTTTGGAACCGCTCCCTTAGGGGTGATTTGTGCAGAATCGGGCAAAATTCGGTGTTGGCATCAGCGTGATTATCGTGGCCTTGTCCTTCCTCGCGTGGCTCGGCTATGGCGAAAGTAAGACCTACTATCACACTATCGCGGAATACCAGACCTTGAACGCCTCCGATCGCGCTCATCGCATGCGCCTCGCGGGAACCGTCGCCGAAGGAAGCATCAAGCGCGCGTCGGGCCGGGTAGACTTCACTCTCGAAGAGCAGGGCAAAACCCTTTCCGTCAGCTACGTTGGCAGCGATCCGTTGCCGGACACGTTCAATGACAAGTCTCAGGCTCTTGTCGAAGGACGCCCGGGTAAAGACGGCCGCTTTGTCGCCGAACACGTGCAAGCCAAGTGCGCTTCCAAGTATGAAGCGGCACCCGGCGGGGACAAGCCGGCTCCGGCCGGCGTCACCCAACGAAGCAGCATGTAACGCACTAATCTACACTCCTTGGGGAGAGGCGGAAGCACAATGGATGTATTCGGGTCGTTTACACTCCTGCTCGCATTTGTATGTGCCGCGTACGCGCTGATCGGCGGCATCGCCGCGATCATCACTCGTCATCCTTTGCTGGTGAAAAGCACGCGCCAGGCCGGCATGGCCACCTGCGGCCTGATTTTCATCGCCACGTTCAGTCTTGAATATCTGCTCTTTAGCGACAATTTTTCCCAGGCCTACGTCGTCTCGCACAGCAACCGCGATCTCTCCACTTTCTACAAAGTCGCCGCCCTATGGTCCGGCCAGGAAGGCTCGCTGCTCTTCTGGAGCTTCCTCCTCTCGATCTACGTCATCTCGGTGCTCATCGCCTATCGCAACAAAAATGGCGAACTCATGCCCTACGTGGGTGTAGTCCTCGCCGGCGTGCAGATCTTCTTCCTCACTCTGAACAATTTCGTTGAGAATCCCTTCAAGACCCTTGCCACCGTAAACGCCAGCGGCGCGCTTGAGCCGTTCACCCGCATGGACGGCAACGGCCTCAACCCGCTCCTGCAATACCCGGAAATGGTCATTCACCCGCCCAACCTCTATTCCGGCTACACGGGTTTCACCATTCCGTTCGCATTTGCTCTTGCCGCTCTTCTCGCGCGCTACCCCGGCGAAAAGTGGATTCACCTCACTCGCAAATGGACCATGATCGCCTGGTGCTTCCAGTCCGTCGGCATTCTTCTTGGCGCGCATTGGGCCTACGCCGTTCTCGGTTGGGGCGGCTATTGGGGATGGGATCCGGTGGAAAACGCTTCGCTGCTCCCCTGGTTAACCGGCACCGCCTTCTTGCACTCCGTGATGATGCAGGAAAAGCGCGGCATGATGAAGGTCTGGAACGTCTGGCTGGTCTTCTGCACCTTCCTTCTCTGCATCCTTGGAACCTTCCTCACCCGCAGCGGCATCGTCAGTTCGGTCCACGCGTTCGCCAATTCGCATATCGGGCCGTGGTTTGTGGGCTTCCTGGGCCTGACGCTCATCGTATGCTTCGTGGCGTACGTCAAGAATCGTGATTACCTGAAGAGCGAAAATCAGCTCGACTCCATGATCTCCCGCGAATCCAGCTTCCTGTTCAACAATCTGCTTTTCCTCGTCGCTTGCATCGCCGTTCTTTCCGGCACGCTCTTCCCGGTCATCTCCGAAGGTCTTTCCGGTTCGCGCATCAGCGTCGGCGCTCCCTTCTTCAACAAGATCATGATTCCCGTCGGCCTCGCCATTCTTTTTCTCACCGGCGTCGGGCCGCTGCTCGCCTGGCGCAAGACTTCTGGCGACAGCCTCAAGCGCAACTTCGGATGGCCCGCGGTTGCCGGCGTCCTTTCCGGCGTCGCGGCCTACTTCCTGGGTTACAAGGACATCTATTCCATCATCTGCCTGGCCCTGTGCGGCTTCGTTTTCGGCACCATCGTCGAAGAGTTCTACCGCGGGGCCAAGGTTATCTCGGCCCGCACCGGCATGAGCATGATGATGGGCGCACACGAACTGGCCATGCGCAACACCCGCCGCTATGGCGGTTACGTCGTGCACTTCGGCATGGTGCTGGTCTTCATCGGTTTGGCAGGCTCAGCCTTCAACACCGACGTGCAGCGCGCCATGAATATCGGCGATTCCATGAAACTCGGGCCCTACACCCTGGTCCTGCAAAGCGCCGACACCAAGGCCGAAAGGAATTACACTGCGCAGCGCATGATTGTCGAAGTTTTGAAAGACAACAAGCAGATCATGATGCTGTACCCGGAGAAGCGCCAGTTCCAGGGCGCCGAGCAGCAGTCCGGCACCATGGTGGCCATCTATTCCACGCTCCGCGAAGACGTCTACGTGGTTTTCGCCGGCATGGATCCGGACACCAATGTCCCGGTAATCCACGCCTTCCTGAACCCGCTGGTGAAATGGATTTGGCTGGGCGGCGTCTGGGTGGTCATGGGCACGCTCCTGGCATTGATGCCCAATCGCCGTGCCGCCCTCGCGGTAGCCGCCGTCCCCGAAATGTCTTCTTCTCCTATCGCTCAGGCCCTCAACCCCGGGGTCACTCTGCGTGAGGGCCATGACTAGACGCCGCCTCATCGTTCCGCTGTTCCTGATCGTTGCTTTCGCTGTTCTGCCTCTGCTCGCCCAGCAGCAGGCCGACCGCGTCAAGCAAATCGGCGGCAAGTTCCAGTGCATGTGCGGTTGCGGCCAGATCCTCACCCAATGCAATCACGTTGGCTGCACCATGTCCGCTTCCATGCTCAAGGAACTCGGCGTAATGGTGAATCGTGGCGACTCCGAAGACAAAATCTCCCAAACCTTCGTTCAGGAGTTTGGCACCACGGTTTACGCGGAACCTCCGAAATCCGGTTTCAGCCTGGTGGCCTGGCTCATGCCCGTCTTCTATTTTCTTGTAGGCGCCGCCATCGTCGTTTTCTTTATCAAGAAATGGCGCAAACAGGCGCCTGCCCCAGCCGCTGTCGCTCCTGCGGGCGTGCACATTTCACCCGAGGCCTACGAACGCGCGCGTTCCCAAGCCGACCGGGACACCGAGGACTAGTCCCATGCTCCCTCTCACACTCGCCATTTTCTTTGCCGCTCCCGCCGAATGGGCCATCCTCGGCGCTTGCCTTGGTCTCGCGGCCGCCGTCTTCCTTTTCATCTTCTATATTCAGCCGGACGCTTCCGACCTCGCCCCGCACCGCACAAAACTCGACCAACTTCTCGAGCGCCGCGATACTATCTATGACAACTTGCGCGACCTCAAATTCGAATACCGCGCCGGCAAATATTCCGAAGGCGATTACGAAACCATGAAGACCACCATCGAGAATGAGGCCGCCCTCATTCTCGCCGAAATCGAGCAAGTCACCGAATCCCAGATTCGCCGTCCACGTCCCACCGCTCGTCCGGCCGCCGCTGACCGGAGCGCTCGATGAAGGCTTTCTGGCCGCGTCTTCTCACCACCGCTTTCACCCTACTCTTCGCCGCCACCATCGACATTGCCGGGACCGTCACCGGCACGGTGATCAATCGCACCACCGGCAGGCCCGTTCCCAATACCGACGTCGATCTCCTCAGCCCCACGCAGGGCATGGCTCTGCTCGCCTCCGTCAAAAGCGACGCTCAGGGACAGTTCACCGCCACGCACGATTCCATCGGCGCCGGCCCTGTTTTAATTCGCGTCACCTATCAGGGCGTCGGCTTTAATTCCTTTCTTCCGCCGGGCCGCCCGCAAGTGGACGTCGAGGTCTTCGACGTTACCAAGGATCCCAAAAGCATTAATCCTGCCTCGCACGTCATCATCTTCCAGCCGCGCGACGGCAAGCTGATCGGTGCCGAAGAGTACAACATCAAGAACGATTCCAAGCCGCCGATGGCCTATTTCCGCACCGAAGGCAACTTCCAGTTCGCCATTCCCGATAAAGCCGCGCTGCAGAATGTCACCGCCACCGGCGCCCTCGGCATGGATGTCCCGCAAGCCTCAATTGACAAGGGCAAGGGCCTTTACGCTATCGCCTATGCGTTCCATCCGGGCGAAACCAATATCCGCCTTTCCTACGAGCTTCCGTATTCCGGCAATGCCGCCACAGTGAAACTCGCTGCGCTCTATCCCGGCATGCGCATCCTGCTCGTCGCACCTCCCGGCGTCACGCTCGCGGGAGACGGCGTCAGCGCCGCCGGCCAGGAGCAGGGAATGAATGTGTTCATCCACGACGCCCTCGCCGCCAAAGCCGCGCTTACCGTTTCCATCGCCGGTGTGGGCTCGCCGCAAGCGGCCGATGCCGCAGGTCCCCAGGGCCAGCCGCCCCAGCAGGAAGGGAACTCGCGCACCCAGGGACAGCAGGTGGATATCGCTCCTCCCCGCATTGACGATCTCAAATGGCCGTTGGTCTTCGGCCTGGTCGCCCTCTTCGCTCTCGGCGCAATCCTTCTTTCGCGCAAGCAAGTCGTCATGGCTCCGGCTGCCGAAGCCGATGACGCGCCCGGGCCTCAATCGAAAAAAGCCGCCATGGCCGCGCGCCAGCAGGCCAGCGTCGACGCAGTGAAAGAAAGCGCGCATGCCAGCCTGGACGCCCTGAAGGAAGAAGTCTTTCGCCTGGAATTGCGCAAGCAGGCCGGCACCATTTCCGAGGAGGACTACGCGCGCGAAAAGTCCCGCGTCGAAAAACTCCTCCGCGAACTGGTCCGCGGCTGACATTTTGTAGCACAGCAATTCCTGGCTGTGCTTTTGGGGTTCGTAAGCAAGGCCTCAGAGTTTTCGCTGTAAACTGATCACTCGCGTCCCTCCCGCGCTCCCGAGGAACCGCGCAAAACAGATTAACCGTGGCCCCACACAAACTATCGCCAACCGGACTCCGCTTCGAGGGCATCGATAAACGCTATGGCGGGCTCTTCGCTCTCCGTCGCGTAACCTTCGAAATTGCCGCGGGTGAATGCGCTGTTCTCGCGGGGCGCAACGGCTCGGGCAAGACCACGCTCCTCCGCATCGCCGGCCAAATCGTCCGTCCCACGGCCGGAAAGCTTTCCTTCCCCGGCACCACCGCCGAATCCGCCGCCAACGATCGTCCGGGCTACGTCGGCCACAGCACCATGGTCTACGACGAACTCACCGCCGAGGAAAATCTTCTGCTCTTCGCCAGGCTGCAAAGAGTGGAATCGCCCGTCGCCCGCGCCGAAGACCTGCTTCGCGAAGTGGGCCTCTACGAACGCCGCGCCTCGCTTGTCCGTACCTTCTCCCGCGGCATGCGCCAGCGCATCGCCATCGCCCGCGCGCTCATCCATCGCCCCTCCGTCCTGCTTCTCGACGAGCCCGCCACCGGCCTCGACCCTCTCGGTATCACCTGGCTCGCCAACTCTCTCCGCGATCTCAACGCCGCCGGCTGCACCATCGTCATGAGCCTCCACGGTGAATCCGAAATCTCCTCGCTCGCCACGCGCGCCGTCCGCCTCGACGCCGGCAACCTCATCGCCGACACCAATACCGGCGCAGCTCTCCACGACATCCTCACCTTTGGGAGCGCCTGACCGCCGCCATGAGCCTCCTCTCCAACACCGCGGTCCTCCTCAACAAGGAACTTCGCACCGAATTCCGTTCCCGCGAACTCCTCACCACCACCGTCGTCTTCATTCTGGTCGTGCTCATCCTCTTCAGCTTCGCCATCAGCCCCACCATCGAAGAGTCCCGCGAATTCGGCCCCGGCCTGCTCTGGCTCGCCATCCTTTTTGCCGCCTCGCTCATGTTGCAGCCCTGCTTCCTCCGCGAGCAAAGCAACGACACGCTCAGCTCCCTGCGCCTCGCGGTCAGCGACCCCTTTTCCATCTTCCTCGCCAAGCTCATCGCCAACACGCTCTTCCTGCTCCTCACCGAGCTGATCATGCTTCCGTTTTTCGCCATCTTCTACAACGTCCCCATCCTCCCCGAGTTTCACTGGCTGATTCTGGTGCTCTTCCTCGGCAGCCTGGGCATCTCTGTCGCCGGCACCGCGCTCTCCGCCATCTCCGCGCAAGCCCGCATGCGTGAACTCCTGTTGCCCTTGCTATTGCTTCCGCTGCTCACGCCCGTTCTGGTCGTCAGCGCCACCGTCACCGTCAGCCTTTTCGAACGCGAACCCATCGTCAAAGGGAAGGGCATCGCCTTCCTTGCCATTTTCGACCTGGTCTTTTTGACGGCGCTATGGCTTTTCGGCGAATATCTTCTGGAGGAATAACCGGCCATGACCAAACGCATCATCCTCGGCGCCGTCGCAATCCTGCTGGTGCTGGCCTCCGCCTATGCGTCCTTCTACATCGCGCCCGAAGAGCGCACCATGGGCGTCATCCAGCGCATCTTTTATTTTCACGTCGCCAGCGCCTGGGCCGGCTTCACCGCGTTCTTCCTCTGCTTCGTCGGCAATCTGCTCTACGTCTGGAAGCGCGATCAGAAATACGATTGGCTGGGCGTTTCCGGCGCCGAGGTCGGCCTGGCCTTCACCACCGTCGTCCTCATCACCGGCCCCATCTGGGCGCATCCCGTGTGGGGCATCTGGTGGACCTGGGACGCCCGCCTCACCTCCACCTTCGTTCTCTGGCTGCTCTACGTGTCCTATCTCTTGCTGCGCACTCTCGTCGAAGAGCCCGATCGCCGCGCCCTGCTCAGCTCGCTCTTCGGCATCTTCGCCTTCATTGATGTGCCGCTGGTCTTCGGCGCCATCCGCTGGTGGCGTACCCAGCACCCTCAGCCGGTCATCATGGGCGGCCAGGGCTCCGGCCTCGACCCCGTCATGAAAGCGGTCTTTTTCTTTTCCGCGTTCGCCATGCACATCTTCATGATCTTCCTGATCGCGGAACGCTACGCGCTCGAAAAAATGCAAACCGAGACCGATTCCCTGGCTCGTGAAGTGGAGGCCCAATGAAAAATCTCGACAGTGTCTTCGCCGCTTATATCGTAGGTTGGGGCGTATTCTTCCTGTTCTATATCACCATCGCCAAGCGCACCTCCAACCTCCGCGCCGAACTCGACCGCCTGAAAAACTCGCTCCCCCGCGCGAAGTAATTTGGAGTGCGGAAGCTCCGCTTCCGCTTTCACGGTCGATCCATAGCCACCCAACGCGTCCAAGAAGGGAACTGAGAGTACTTCCATGACGGCTCAACCAACTCCCCAACCCAAAAAACGCATCGGCATCGTCCTCTTCCAACTCGGCGGCCCGGACTCCCTCGCCACCGTCGAGCCCTTCCTCCGCAATCTCTTCCTCGATCCTGACATCATCCCGCTCGGCCCGCTCAACTTCATCCGCGGCCCCCTCGCCCGCTACATCGCCAAAAAACGCACTCCTCCCGTAGCTCAGCGCTACGGCCAGATCGGCCGCCGCTCTCCCATCGGCCTCCTCACTGAACGCCAGCGCGCCAAACTCGTCGCCGCCGTAAGCCCATACATGGATCCCGTCGCAGTCACCGCCATGCGCTACTGGAAGCCGCTTACCGAAGACGCTGTCGCCGCCATCAAGAAAGAGCACAACCTCGACGAACTCGTTCTCCTTCCGCTCTACCCGCACTTCTCCTACGCCACCACGCTCAGCAGCCTCAAAGAATGGCGCCGCGTCTACGGCGAGCCCGACGACGCCCTCCCCGAACGCAGCATCGAGCATTTCTTCGATCACCCGCTCTACATTCAGGCCCTGGTCACCAATATTGGCAAATGCCTCCGCCAATTTCCCGATAGCTCGCGCATCCATCTCGTCTTCAGCGCCCACGGCCTGCCCATGAGCCTGGTCGAAAAGGGCGATCCCTATCCGCGCCACATTGAAGAAACCGTGCGCCTGGTCTGCGAAGCTGGCGCCAAGAAATTTCCCAACTGGCCGCGCACCCATCTACTCTGCTTCCAGTCCAAAGTCGGCCCCGCCAAATGGCTCGAGCCTTCCTTCGTCGGCACCCTCCACAAACTCGGCCACGAAGGCGTCAAGGAAATGCTCGTCGTTCCCATCTCGTTCGTCACCGAGCACATCGAAACCCTCCACGAAATCAACATCGAAGGCCGCGCCGACGCTAAAAAGGCCGGCATCGAGCGATTCCGCATGATGCCCGCGGTAGGCGACTCCCCCCTCTTCATCGAATGCCTCAAACAACTAGTCCTCCGCGCCGCCGAAATCCACCCCGATCCCGCCCAAACCGCAACCACGGCCTGATTCCGCTCCGTCTCTTCTCCGCGTCCTCTGAGGCAACTCTGCGGCCTCTGTGGTAATCCTTTCTCTCGTTTTTCCGTTGAACGGCCGACGGCTCGACAATTACCATCCTTGCGCCAACCCCCCAGTCACCAGTCCCTCCGCTTGCCTCTCTCTCCCAATCCGTACTAAACTCCCCCACGGTTCAGGGTAGGCAGTCACAATTTCGTTTCGATCGGTGCGCTATAATCTGTCTTTCGGGATGGGGCCCGAAATTCATGAAAGCGACGTATCACTCTGGTGTCCACAAGTTTGCTCTGTTCGTAGTCGCGTGGGCGGCCCTCCTCCTCTGCGCTGGTGCTCTCGTCACCTCCGAAGACGCCGCCCTCGCCGTTCCCGATTGGCCGCTCTCCTACGGCAGCATCACCCCGCCGATGGTCGGCGGCATCGCCTTCGAACACTCCCACCGCGTCATCGCCGCCATTCTTGGCATCTTCATCGTCCTGCTATCGATCGTCTTGTGGCGCAAGGAAGAGCGCCCGTGGGTCAAGTGGCTGGGCCTCGCTGCCCTCGGCGGCGTCATCGTGCAGGGCGTCCTCGGCGGCCTCACCGTCCTCAAACTTCTCCACTATTGGCTGCCGGTGATGCACGCCTGCATGGCGCAAATCATGTTCGCCACGCTCGTCTCCATCGCGGTAGTCACCAGTCGCTGGTGGATGGCCGACCGCCCGCAATACGAAGATAGAGCCACACCCGCAATCCACACCGTAGTCGTTCTCAACTCCGGTGCCATTTTCCTGCAGATCGCACTCGGCGCGGCCTTCCGCCACAAATACAGCCCCGCCACGCCGCACGTCATCTGGGCCATGGGCGTTCTACTCGTCGCTTCCTGGACGGCCATCCAGCTCCGCAAGCGCTTCTCGCAATCCAGCGAGCTCTCCCGCGTCCGCGCGCTGCTCCACGGCATTGTCGGCGTGCAGCTTTTTCTCGGCATCGCCGCGCTGTGGACCCGCATGCACGCCGTCGACGACCCGCAGCCCATGCCCGCCGTGGTCGTCACCACGGTTGTGCACACTGTCTTCGGCGCCATCCTCTTCGCCACTTCGATTCTTGTTGTACTCTTCTGCTATCGCCTGGTTCCGCGGAGAAGGGAAGTGGTCTTTGCCACCACCCGTGATGAGGTGCCCGCCGTATGAATGAAGCCCGCGCAACCGCTCTTGCGCAACCCAGCAAGCTCAGCGCCTATATCACGCTCACCAAGCCCGACGTCTCTTTCCTCGTGCTGATGACCACCGGCGCCGGCTACTACATGGGGGTGCGCGGCCCCATCGGCTGGCTGCACATGATCCACGTCATCGTCGCCACCATGATGATCGCCGCCGGTACCGCCGCGCTGAATCACTACATCGAGCGCGAATCCGACCGTTATATGCGGCGCACCGCTTCGCGCCCGCTGCCCACCGGCGTGCTGACGCCGCAGGAAGCCCTTCGCTTCGGCATCGTTCTTTCGCTAGCCGGCGCCATTGATCTCTACATCACCGCGGGATTCTGGCCCTGCTTCCTCGGCATTTTCACTTGCTTAAGCTATCTGCTCGCCTACACGCCGCTCAAAAAGCGCACTGTCTGGGCGACGTTCATCGGCGCCATTCCGGGAGCGATTCCTCCGATGATCGGCTGGGCCGCTGCGACCGGCAAAGTGGATGCCGGCGCCTGGCTGCTCTTCGCTATTCTTTTCGTCTGGCAATTCCCGCACTTCCACGCCATCGCCTGGATGTACCGCGAAGACTACGCCCGCGCCGGAATCCTCATGCTTCCCGTGGTGGACAAAGAAGGGAAGCGCACCTTCCGCCAAATTATTTTGTACGCCGCCGCACTAGTCGCCGTCAGCCTGCTGCCCGCCATCATGGGCTTTGCCGGGGTCCTTTATTTCTTCGGCGCGCTGGTCACCTGCACGGGCCTCGTGCAGGTCTGCCTGTGGGCCGCGCACGCCAAAACCAACACCCGCGCCAAGTGGCTGATGCACGCCACCGTAATGCACATCCCGATCCTGTTAGGGCTGATGATGTTCGACAAATTGCAGCGGTAGAGAGTAATCAGTAAGCACGATCCGCCATGTAGGGGCGGCTTTAGGCCGCCTGCTTGGGGCGTAGTGGCCGGTCTTTAGACCGGTCAGGAGCAACCGAGACGCAAGTCTGAGTTCTCCGCTCTGACTGATAACTGATTACTGATAACAGTCAGGCAGCATCCTGCTATCTGCTCGCTGTTATCTGGTATCCATCAAAGCCAGAAAGGTCCATCCCCAACTCATGTTCTCCCAACCGGCTCTAAACGCCACCCTCAACGGCATCAGCGCCCTCCTCCTCGCAGGAGGCTACGCCGCCATCCGTTCCGGTAAACGTGAACTCCACAAAAAATTCATGCTGTCCGCCTTCTTTGTCTCCTGCGCCTTCCTCGTTTCCTACGTGATCTACCACATCCGCATTCGCGAGGTCATCCACTTCCAGGGCCAGGGCTGGATTCGCCCGGTCTACTTCACGCTCTTGCTCTCCCACACCATCCTCGCCGTAGTCATCGTTCCGCTAATCCTCATCACCCTCCGCCGCGCCTGGACCGAAAAATTCGACAAGCACCGCCAGATCGCCCGCTGGACCCTCCCCCTCTGGTTCTACGTCAGCGTCACCGGCGTAATCGTCTATCTCATGGTCTACCAGATCTACGCCCCGCCCAATTGACAAGAAAATCCGCCACAAAGTTCCGGCCAAACTTGTTGGTGCGGGAACCCGGCTTTTCCCGGATGAATCCTCCCGATCAGGGAATTTTCAAAACTGTACAATCGGAGACAGCATCCCCTGCAAGACTCCGATATAACCTTCTCACCCGTCGAGCGTCCGCGGAGGATTGTGTTCGCGTAATGTGAGCCTCCCCAAGAGACACAACGGCTCCGCCGGGGAGCCTTTGGTTGACGGCATTCTGAAGACAAACGAGGGAGGGAAATGTATGTTTCACTTGCTCTGGTATGTTCTGATCGGGCTGATTTCGGGCGTTATTGCGAAATCGGTGCTGCACGTGCACATGACTATTTTCTGGACCATCGTGCTCGGAGTCATTGGCTCCATAGTCGGCGGCGGCGTTAGCCACATGTTCTCGCGTCCGGCAAACGACCGATATCATCCTGCCGGGCTCATTTTGTCCACCCTTGGCGCGATCCTGATTTTGTACCTTTGCGTTAGGCTGAATATTCACTTTCCCGAGATTAGCCTCGCATCCCGGTAGGCTCCACCCGTTTCGGGCTTCCCGCTCGGGAAGTTCAGAAAGTGCTATCCTCGCTCTCGACACTCTTGCCATTCCAGGTACGAAGAGGAGAGCCAGCCCATGTTTCGCAAAGTAATGAGCACGACCGACGATTTCGCCGTAACCATCCTTCGGCTGCTGCTTGGCGTTGTATTCTTCGCGCATGGCGCTCAGAAACTTTTGGGCTGGTTCGGCGGGTACGGTTTTACCGGCACCATGAATTTCTTTCATGCACTGAATATCCCCGCTCCGCTCGCCGCGCTGGCGATCGCCACGGAATTCTTCGGTGGCCTCGGCTTGCTGGTCGGCCTTCTCAGCCGCATCGCCGCCTTCGGCATCGCCTGCGATATGGTCGTCGCCGTTGCCACAATCCACAGGCATTTCGGGTTCTTCGCGAACTGGTACGGCACCCAGAAAGGCGAAGGCTACGAATATCACATCCTCGCCGTAGCCATCGCCCTGGCCATCATCATCAAAGGGTCCGGCGCCCTCTCCCTCGACCGCGCCCTCTCTAAATCATAATCGCCGGTGCTCTGCGGCCGCGAAGTTGATGCGATGAAAATTCCATCCACTCTCCAACTCGATTCTCGAACCCTGCGGATGCTCGCTTGTTTCATCATCCTAACCGTGCTGCTTGTGTTCGATCGGTCGCCGGAGGCGGCTCCAAAGCAGGAAGTAATCGTTGTCGACCGCCCGACCGTCGTCTCCTTCTTTCCGCCGGTAACAGACGCTGAGTTGGCCAAAAACCCTGACCTGAATGAGACCCTCTTCGATTTTCAGTATTACACCAGGATCGCCCGGAATCGCCTGGAGCCTATGGGAATTCAGTTCAAGGAAATTTACGCAACCTCATTCGCTCTTCGGGTCCAGGGCAAGACGAAAACGATTCAGGCCAAGAAGATTCAGGTCGGCTACTATTTCCTCGCCCCGGACAAACCTCCACGCATTCAATCCGGGGTAACGACAGATAATATCATCGTGGCAATTGCCAACGAATATTTCCAACTCCACGTGGCGCCGTAATTCGTTCTCACCCCAGCAGGCCGCGTTGACAGTGGCTTTTCGCGTGAGTTGTTTTCCAGAGGCAGGCCTCTGCTATCTATGCCTTAAACGGATTAAATACGGCAACGCCCAGAGGCCGGAAATCTCTTTCGTTCCGCGTCGCCACCGTTAGCCCGTGCACCCGCGCCGTGGCCGCTATCATCGCATCCTCGGCAAACGCCTCCGAACGCCCGTGCATCCACCTCGCATATTCCCGGAAGCACGCGGTGTCCATGGGCAAGACCGGTGAAGCGCTCTCCAACTGCTTGGCCCAGGCCTCGATCTCATTCGCTTTCACCGGATCCTGTTCCCGCGTGATCTCCACACCTTTTTGAATTTCCCCGAATGTCACCGCGGAGAAGAAAACCTGCCCCACCTCCAGGTCCCGCAGCCATGCGGACACGCTCCCGTGCGGCTTCCGCTTGCGCGTCTCGGACACCACGTTCGTGTCAATTAGATAGCGGATCAATCGAACACCGGCGCCTTCCGCGACTTTCCCTTGCCGCACTTAGGGAGGGGAAGTTCGAATCGCGGACCTTCCCCGAGAAGCACTTCCTTCCAGGTCACCCGCTTTTCGTACTTCAGCTTCTTCCATTCCTCGATGGAAACCACCACGGCGGCATCAACCCCGCGCCGCGTGACCACTTGCGGCCCCTTTTCGAGCGTGTCGTCGATCAACTCGCTGAAACGCGATTTCGCGTCCTGTAATTGCCATTTGGTCATGGATGCTCCGTGCTCCTTCATTGTATGACTAGTCAGATGACTAGTCAACTCCGCGAGATCCTCCTCGACCCACCTCCCTTCGTGTACACTCCTTCTTCATGAAAATCCTCCTCTTCGGCGCAACGGGCTCCGCGGGCGCGGCGGTGCTTGACGCCTGCCTGGCCGCCTCCATCGTTGACGAAGTCCGCGCCATCACCCGCCGCCCGCTGATGCACACCAGCCCCAAGCTGCGCACCTTCGTCCACAAGGATTTTCTGAATTACGCCACCGCCGAGGAAGCCTTCCGCGACATCGACGCCTGCCTCTTCTGCCTCGGCATCTCCGCTACGCAAGTTTCCCAAGAGGAATACCGCACCATCACCTACTCCTACACGCTCGCCGCCACCAACATGTTCAAGGAGCAATGCCCCGGCGCGGCCTTCCACTACATCAGCGGGCAGGGAACCAAGCCCGGCAGCCGCATGTTCTGGGCCCGCGTCAAAGCGCAAACCGAGCAGGACCTCATCGCCCTCGTCGACGCCGACTGCTGGCGCCCCGCGTTCATTGACGCCAAACCCTCCGCCACCCTCCCCAAACTCTACGCCCTGATCCAACCCATCGGCCGCCTATTAAAACCTTTCCCCAACCTCTACATCCACGGCCACGATCTGGGCAAAGCCATGCTGCAAGCCACCCGCGAAAACCTCCGCCGCCGCATCATCGAAAACGCCGAAATCCGCCAAATCGCCGCCCGCGCCAGCTTCTGATCTCGTTTTCTCTACAACCACCCGCGCTCCCGGTAAACCTTCGTCCCCAACCCCAGCGCCGCTTCAATATCCTTCGCCAGCGCATCATCCATCTTCTTCACGTGAAAACAAGTCTTCCCCTTCAACAACTTCAGCAACGCCGGTGACAGCTTCTTTTTCTGCTCGTCGTTCATGTAGATGCACATCAAATAAAATCCCACATACCCCTTCTGCAAAATCGCTGCCGCCAATTGCAAATCCACCGGCCTGCCACCGTATGCCCCGGGAATCGCCACTGGATTGGGCACCACCAACTGCACGCTCTTCTTGTCCCGCACTCCCAGATCCTGAAAGCGAAATGGCGGCGCATGCCGCGCAAGCATCTCGCTCAACCGTTCGAATACGCTATCCAGCGAATCATCACCAGCGGGAAGCGTCTTACTCTGTGGTCTTTGTTTCCTTTTGATTGGTTTGCTCATGCGCGCCATCCTACGCCATCTGCAAGGGTTTCCTCAACCGCTTGCCATGCACGGTGCGAACGCCGGGAAGGGAACTCGCGGCTATTCCTTACTTACCGGCACACTCTCTTTTTCTTTGGCTACGTCTGCAACAATGTTCCTGAATCGGACCAGATAATCCGTCAAATACTCGCGTGGGATGGACTTCAGGTAGGGATTCACCATCCAGGCAATGATCCCCGGCACCGTGCGGCTCAGGGACAGCATCTCGATCTGCACATATACGCCATCGTCCACCTGCATATATCGCGTATAGAAATTCAAGCGCCACAGGTAACCATGATCGTTACCCACCGGATATTCGCGTTCCTCTTTTTCCCCGGCATTTCGGACCTCGGCAATGCGCGCTGCCTTCATAAAGCTGTAATTGTGCAGGGCATCGCTTTGGGTATAGTCCGCTTCGAACTCCGTGTTATAGCTCACCGTCACAATGCTGTGCCGGTACAATCGGTAATACACCCGGAAATGCTCCCCGTCCCGGCAAAGCAGCTCGGTGCGCTGCAGGTCTGGCTTAAAAAGCTCGCCATGATGCCCGTAATCCTGCGCTACCTGAAGTACCTGCTCCAAGCGCGCTCCGGGAAGGAATGCGATGGCCAGCCAGTGATGGGGGAGTCCCTCGGGGATCTCGATTTTCTTTCCGTCTTCTTTCGTGCTCAGCGACCGGATGTAAACCTGGCCAGCCTTCAGGCGAGAGATTTCCTCAACCTTTTGATTTTGTGGAAGCGTGTCAATGAATAAAAACTGCTCCGAGTTCGCGAGTTCCCCCCGCATTCTCGCTTCGGTCAGCTCTTCGTAATGTTGAAACGCATTCGCCGTGCGGGGTTTCAACTCCGTCGCGCTTGTTCCGCCGATATGCACAAGCCCAAGGAAAGTCAAACCCACGGGCAGGATTCTACGACTCCAAGCCATGCACGCTCCGCTGGGTGGACCGTTCCTGGGCCGGGGCATAGTCTCCCTTTTCTGTTCTGCCGATACTCTCTTCCTTAACCGAAGGTCTAACGATGCCGCACGTCACTTGCCTGCGTACACAAATCACACTCGCTCAAGAGAAGAAAAAGAACCGCGTCAGGACGGCTCGTGCCAGTCGAACCTGCAAAAGCGGCACTGTCGCGCCTTGGGAGTCTTAGCTACTTCGCCGCAGCGCGGGCAGCGATTTACATAGATTTCATTGGAGTGGACCGCCATGATTCTCTCGGCGGTTCGGGTTACAAAGCTCTGGAGGCCGTCCTGCGCCAGTTTGAGAACTTCGGGATCGCTGGAGAGTAATTCCCGTATGCGTCGATTGGAGTTTCCAGTTTCCCGCTGTGCTGCCAAATCTTACCGTCCGCGGGTAGCTTTTTCTGTCCCGAAGAGATGGCGGCGCGCCAAAATCTCTTTCTCGGTCAGAAATTGATCATAGTAACGGACTATATAATGAGCAAGATGTGGGTCCACCCTCTGCCAGCCTCAAATTGAACTAAACTCGGAAGCTACGCCTTCGCCAGCGCCGCGATCACCGCGTCGGTAAACTCCTGTGTACCCGCTTTACCGCCTACGTCCTTCGTGACGTGCTTGCCTTCTTTGTAAACCCTGATCAGCGCCTTCTCAATCCGCGCCGCCGCTGACTGCTCGCCCAGGTGATTCAGCATCAAAATCGAACTCATCAGCAAAGCCGTCGGATTCGCCAATCCCTTGCCCGCGATATCCGGCGCCGTTCCATGCACCGCCTCGAAAATCGCGGCATCCTCTCCTATATTTCCGCTCGGCACCACGCCCAGTCCGCCCACCAGCCCCGCCGCCAGGTCGCTCATCACGTCGCCATAAAGATTCGGCAGCAGCAGCACGTCAAACTGGTCCGGATTGATCACCATCTGCATGCAAGCGTTGTCCACAATCAATTCTTTGTACTCAATGTCCTTGAACTGCTCCGCCACCGCCCGCACCGAGCGCAGAAACAACCCATCGCTCAACTTCATGATGTTGGCCTTGTGAATCGCGTGAATCTTCTTCCGCCCCATCTTGCGCGCATATTCAAACGCAAACTTCGCAATCCGCGTCGAAGCCTTCTCGGTAATAATCTTCAGGCTCTCCACCACCCCCGGCACCACCTCGTGCTCCAGCCCCGAATACAAGTCCTCGGTGTTTTCCCGCACGATCACCACGTCCACGCCCTCGAAATGCGATTTCACGCCCGGCAGATTCTTTACCGGCCGCAGATTCGCATACAGCTCCAGGCTCTTCCGCAGCGCCACGTTAACGCTCCGCGCCCCGCCCGCAATCGCCGTAGCCATGGGCCCCTTCAGCGCCACGCGATTCCGCCGCACCGAATCGATCGCTGCGGTGTTCAGCACTTCCGCTCCGATCGTTTTCTTGTCGGTATTCTCCGCGCGCGCTCCCAGGATCTCCCACTCAATCTTCACCCCCGAAGCGTCCAGCACGCGCTGGGTCGCAGCCGAAACCTCAGGTCCAATCCCTTCGCCAGGCAACAAGGTAACTTTGTGTGTCATAGGTGCATCTATTTTAAGGGATGATGTACGGGTTGTGGAAGCACGCTCGCAGCGCCGTTCTAGCTTCCTGTTATCTGCTCCCTGTTATCTGTGATCCTTTGACTCCGGCACACTAGCAGCTTGAGCAACCCCCGGATTTGCGCCCAGTACGATTGTGTTATACTAACTGCGTAACGTTCCTCGCGGAGGATTCCGCGAGCGGAGGCCAAACTTATTATGATTAATCTGACGCCTGTTGCCGCTACTAAGGTCAAGGAAATCATGTCCATGCAGACCCCGGTGCCGGTTGCTTTGCGGGTTGCCGTTGTTGGCGGCGGATGTTCCGGTTTCCAATACCACATGGCATTTGAAAACCAGACCAACGATTCCGACGAAGTCATCGATTTCAACGGCTTGAAAGTCGCCGTGGACCAGATGAGTTCGATGTATCTCGAGGGCGTGGAAATTGACTACGTCGAAACCCTCGAAGGTGCCGGCTTCAAGTTCAACAACCCCAACGTCAAGAGCACCTGCGGCTGCGGCAGCTCCTTCAGCGTCTAATCCCCTGTGGCACAGCCATTCCTGGCTGTGCGCTCTTCTCCAATAGTCTCCAGGCTCCTGGCCTCCAGGAGCCTTTTTCTTATGTACTGGCCAATCATCAGAATGGCATCCCCCACCCACGTAACCCTTTACCATCCCCCTTCATCTCATCCACGATACCGCTCCAGGAGGCGCTCCATGTCTACCAACAAACAAACCATCCTAATCACCGGCGCCAGCACCGGCTTCGGCCGCCTTTTCGCCGAAACCCTCGCGCGCAACGGCCATACCGTTTTTGCCAGCATGCGCGACCCACAAGGCAAAAATGCCAAAAACGCCGCCGAGCTCCTCGCCCTCGCCGAAAAAGAATCCCTCGCCATTCACACTCTTGAACTCGATGTCACAAGCGACCCCTCGGTCGAAACGGCCCTCCGCTCGCTCATCGCGCAGACCGGCCGCCTCGACGTGGTCATCAACAACGCCGGCTACTCTCTCATCGGCTTGGCTGAAGCGGCCACCACCCAACAGGCCCAGCAAATCTTCGACACCAATTTCTTCGGCGTCGTCCGCATGAATCGCGCCGTGCTCCCCCACATGCGCCGCCAGCGCAGCGGTCTCCTGATGCACATCAGCAGCGGCGCGGGACGCATCACCATCCCCTCGTTCGGACTGTACTGCGCCACCAAATACGCCATGGAAGCACTCGCCGAATCCTACCACTACGAACTCGCCACCCAGGGCATCGAATCCGTCATCGTCGAGCCCGGCGCCTACGAAACGCCCATCTTCGGCAACATGGCCACCTCTGCCGACATCGACCGCATCGATACCTACGGCATTGCCGCGGAGATCCCCTCCAAGGTAAGCAACCTATTCGCGCACTCCGCAGGCAATCCCCAGGAAGTCGCCGATGCGGTCCTTCGCATCATCGAAACTCCCGTGGGCCAAAAGCAACTCCGTTATCGCGTAAGCCCTACCGACACCGGCGTAGACGCTATCAACGACGTCTCCGCCAAAGTGCAAGCCCGCCTCATCGAAGCCTTCGGCCTGACCGCCGAAACCACTTTCACCCAACAAAAAGCCGCCGGCACCGCATGAAGAAGCCGTCCGCCTCAATTCGCAAAGAGCTCGCGGCTCTGGCCAAGCGGCCGGAAATCTCCATCGATTTTTCCGACATCCCGGAAACCAAAAGGGAAGACTGGGCTGGCGCGGTCCGTGGAAAATTCCTAAGACCGCGAAAGCGGGCGAAGATCCGCCCGCGCTAACTCCCCCCATTTGCATTCTCCACGGTCCCCACATATCCTAATCTTCAATCCGAATGAAAATAGCTCTCGCTCAATTCAACCCCACGGTCGGCGACTTTGAAGGCAATTCCTCGCGCATTCTCGACCTCGCCGAGCAAGCCAAGAGCCGTGGCGCCGAACTCGCCGTCTTCTCCGAACTCTGCATCTGCGGCTATCTCCCCCTCGACCTCCTCGAGCGCCCCGCCTTCATCCAGCGCAATCTCGACACCCTCAAGGACATCGCCTACCGCATGCCTCTCCCCGCGGTAGTCGGCTTTGCCGGTCGCGTCGATCATCCCCACTCCGGTCAGGCCATCGCCAACAAAGCCGCCCTCATCCTGGATGGCCGCGTGGTCTTCGAGCAGAGCAAAATGCTCCTGCCCACTTACGACGTCTTCGACGAATCGCGTTACTTTCAGCCCGGCGAAAAAGATTACGTCTACGGCCTCGGCCGCGAACAACTCGGCATCACCATCTGCGAAGACGTCTGGAACGACAAAAATTTCTGGGCCAAGCCGCGCTACGCCCGCGACCCGGTTACCGAACTCGTCCAGCAGGGAACTAGCATTCTTCTAAATATCTCCGCCTCGCCCTACACCCTCGACAAGCGTTCTCTGCGCATCGAAATGCTCCGTTCCATCGCTCAGCAGCATCGCCGCCCCATCATCTACGTCAACCAGGTTGGCGGCGACGACTCGCTCATCTTCGACGGTGCCAGCATGGCTCTTACTCCCGACGGCCACATCGCCGCCCAAGCCAAAGCCTTTGAAGAAGACCTCGTCCTCTTCGACACCGTCACCGGCAAAGGCGACATTCGCTCGCAATCCAAAGAAGAAATCGCCTACGCCTACCAGGCCCTGCTCACCGGTACCCGCGACTATGTCCGCAAATGCAAATTCAGCAAGACCATCGTCGGCCTCAGTGGAGGAGTAGACTCCGCCGTCGTCGCCGCCATCGCCGTCGACGCACTCGGTAAGGAGAACGTCCTTGGCGTCTCCATGCCCGGGCCCTACTCCTCCGAAGGCAGCAAGTCCGACGCCCAATGCCTGGCCCGCAATCTCGACATCGAATTCCTCTCCATCCCCATCACTTCCGTCTTCGACTCCTACGAAAAAACTCTCGCCCCCGTCTTCCGCGATCGCCCCGCCGACGCTACCGAGGAAAACATCCAGGCCCGCATCCGCGGCAATTATCTGATGGCCCTTTCGAACAAGTTCGGCTCCATGGTCCTCAGCACCGGCAACAAATCCGAAATCGCCGTCGGTTATTGCACGCTTTACGGAGATATGGCCGGGGGCCTCGCAGTCATCTCCGACGTTCCCAAGCTCATGGTCTACGAGCTCGCCGAATTCATTAACCGCGAAAGGGAACTCATTCCCCGCTCCACCATCGAGAAACCTCCCAGCGCCGAACTGCGTCCCAATCAAAAGGACTCGGACTCCCTGCCGCCCTATGAAGTGCTGGACCGCATCCTGAAGGCCTATATCGAAGAGGTTAAAACGCCCGTGGAAATTGCCGAGGATTTCGGCTACGACCTGGCCCTGGTTCGCAACATCGCCATGCTCGTCGATCGCAACGAATACAAACGCAAGCAAGCCGCCCCCGGCCTCAAGGTCACCTCTCGCGCCTTCGGCTTTGGCCGCCCATTTCCCATAGCTCAGCGGTTCATCCCATAATGGAATGTAATGCCACGATAGAAATTTGTAGGGGCGGCTTTAGGCCGCCTTCTTGGATCTCAATTAAACGGAACTCACCCAAACAAAGGACCCTCATCGCGTGAAAACCAAACTCCACCTGATCCCAATTCTTCTCTTCGCCATCTCCCTCGCGCCATTCGCCGCCGCGCAACAACCCGTCGCCACATCGCCAACCGCACTCCAAAAAAATATTGAAACGTATCTCCGCCACGCCTTCGCCCTCGGCAAAGACGTCCAGATCACCGTCGGCGCTCCCAAGGAAATAGGGAACTCCGGCCTCTTCGAAACCAGTATCGCCGTCAAAACCGATCAGGGCTCCAACGACGTCAAAATGTACGTCACCCGCGACGGCCGCTACCTCCTCCGCGGTGAACTTGAGGACATGACCAAGGACCCCCTCGCCGAAAACATCTCCAAAATGGACCTCGCCAGCGTCCCCGTCCTAGGCGATCCCAAAGCCACCATCACCATCGTCGAATACGCCGACTTCGAATGCCCCGTCTGCCGCAACCTGCACGACGCCATGCGCGGCATCCTCCCCAACTATCCCCAAGTCAAACTCATCTTTAAGGATTTCCCCCTCGACGCCGTCCACCCCTGGGCCCGCACCGCCGCCCTCGCCGGACGCTGCACCTACCAGCAGGACCACAAAGCCTTCTGGAAGTTCTACGACTTTGTCTACGACCAGCAGGACCTGATCACCCCTTCGAACGTCTACGACAAAGTGGTGGACTTCGCCGGCCAAGCAAATTTGAATAAGGACACCTTCAAGGCTTGCATGGCCGCGCCCCAAGCCGCCGCCGAGGTGGACGCCAGCATCGCCAACGGCAACCTCCTCGAAGTCCGCAGCACCCCCACGGTCTTCGTCAACGGCCGCCGCATCGTCGGTGCCGATCCCCACGCCATCCAGCAATACATCGACTTCGAACTAGCCCAACAAAAATCCCCCAGAAAATAATCCACCGAACAAGACGCGTCGAAGCCGCAGAATGTAGGGGCGGCTTTAGGCCGCCTTCTTGGAATCAATCCGAACAAAGCTCTAAACAGGGGAGAGGCACGAGAGGAGAGGGACACTCAGGACGCAGGGAAACCACAAGACGGGCAAACACCGATCCAACCTTATTTGTTAGTTGACATAATATTACTTATAGGACTCTCTGTCAAGAGAAATCTTCACCTTTTCCTGCCTTTTCTTCTAATACCCACCCTTCTCTTATGCTGCTTCCTGGCTGGCGCGGGGGGTGCGCCAGCCAGGACCATTCTGGAACGGCAGGCTTCCTGAGGAGTTCCGGCAGGTTATGTGGCAAGTCCGTCGGAAATCATGTTTCTCAATTCATGTTGATCAATTAATGCGCACCTTCACCGCGCGGCCTTAGCCGCAATCGCGCCCGCCGCCGCCCCGATCGCAAACCACTTCGCCGCCCTCGCCACCCTCTTCAACACCGATCCGCCCTTAGCCGCCTTCAAGGCATCATCCCGTTCCCTGCCCAGCGCGGTCCCCTTGGCCTTCTCGTCCTTCAAATCCGCCTGAGCCGCCGCCAGTTGCGCCTGGCAAGTCTTGCAGTCCAATGCAAAGTCATAAAGCGGCTTCAAATCCGCGGCAGGGAATTCCAGCTTCTGCGCACCATTATCCGTGCCACCTGCCGCACTCTTGCCTGTGTAGGGCCCGCCGCTTGCCCTTAGCGTAGCCAAAGGGTCCGAGGCGGGCCGCTCTGTGCCGATTGCCAATGGCGTGGGCAATGGCAAAACCTCCGGCAGCGCCTGGATCAACTGCACCGGCGTCTGCACCTCCGCCTTCTTCTGGTTCATCTGCGACGTCAACGTCTTCACCGCCGCATCCCGCGTAGCTTCCCGCGCCGAAGCCTCCGCCAAAGCCTGCTGGGTAGTCTTTAATTCAGCCTGCAAAGCCAACTGCTGTTTCTGTGCCCCGCGCCATGCAAAAAACACACTAACCGCCAGCACCACAACAACCACCACCGCCCCGACCCTGATTTGCCAACTCATCTAACCGTGGGTGCCGCACCCTTCGCCTTTAAGGGTGCGGGTTTTTCCTGCTCTTTCTCCCTCCGGACTCTGAGCCTCTGCGTTGAACTCTCTTCTCTCTCTTCAGCCTCACCTATATCTGCCAACCCGCACCAAAACCTCATCCGCATAATCCGGATTACTTCCCCCATTCCAGGCCAGCAGCGCCCGTCCCGCATCCCCGCCCGCCGCATCCAGTTTCTGCCGCAAAATCCGGCACCCAACCGCCAATCCCGCCGCCGGATCGCACAGCGTCGAAAGATAAAGGGAACTAGCCCCTTTCTCCCGCGCCGTCTGCCCCATCACCTGCATCAACCCCCACGAAATCCCCCGCGCATAAGCCTCCGTCGCGCCTACCTTATTATTTGTATATAAGGGTGCGACATACTTCGCGAAGAACGCCGGTTCATACCGCATCGCCCAGGGATTCCACCCCGACTCCTGCTCCACCACCGCGCACACCAGCGCCGCATCCAATCCTTCCGCCTCCGCCGCCCGCTGCGCCAACTGCAACAGTTTTGGGTCGATAGGCATCGTCTAGTGGCCGAACTTCAGATCGGCCAGTCTTCCCCGGTCTCTCCACAATTCAAAAATCTCTATCGGCTCCGCCCGCCATTCCGCATATCCACGTAATTCACCATCGGCATTTCTTCCAGCTTAATTCCCTGCCGCTCGGCAATGATATTCAGCGCCCGGTAGATATTCGGCAGGTGCCGCAGTGCCAGGTCGCGCACAAACACCCGCTGGATCTCGTCGTCCCGCATTCGCCGGTGCATCCATCGCAAAAACACCACCAACTGCGCCCCAAGGGAAAACACCACGACCAGGTACGTCCAACCAGATGCCCACATGTGTTTTCCTTTGGAGTGCGGTTTACCCTGAGCCCGCCCAAGGGAAGCTCAGCTTCCGCCAAGCGCCCGCTAGCCCAACAAGGGCAAGCGGGCACTCCCTTTCCGATTACTGATTACTTCTTCCGATCCACCTACGGCTGCGTAATTGTAATCGTCCAAGTATCCGTGGTAACCAGCGCCGCATACGCGCTCGTCTCATCCTGCGCCACCTGCATGACGCTGAGCACCGCATCCAGCTTCGAGCTCCCGGGTATCCCGGCTTGCTGCACGCTGTGCGAGTGCGCGTCCGCGACGGTCACTGTAAACGTGTTTGTCGGTGATGACATAGTTTCTCCTCTTTCTGATCTCCAGTTTCTGATTTCCGATTACCGCTTGCTACCGACTGCCCCATCCATCGCTACAAAAACAATCCGGCTATTCCGCCCAACGTCCCGCCCAGGCTCGACCCCAGCGTCGAGAAAAATCCGCTCGGCCGCGAAGCGTTCGCACTGACATTCAAGAGCTGCGAAGGAATCCCCAGCGTTCTCCCCAACAGGTTTGTATCCACGCCGTACAATCCGGAAAGCCCCTGCAGCGCCGCCATCTGCCGCTGATACGCCGTATTGCTGAAGTTCAACTGGTTCTGTTGCGCCAGGTTCCCTTCCGCAATTCCCTTCTGCCGCGCCAGGTCATCCGTCAGCTCGCTGAACCCCGCCGAGTTTCCCGTGCGCGCCACGCGGTTCGCCGCCGATTGCTGCAGCGAATCAAACGCGCTGGCCAGCGCCCCCTGCGACTGCCCGGTAATCGCCGCCTTGTCCGCCGCGCTGTAGCCCGGATTGTTCAACATGCTCTGGTACTGCGGCGTCAGCAAATTTCCCACCGATTGCTGCTGTCCCAGCAACTGCTGGTTCAGCGCGTTCGTCTGCTGCAGCTGCTGATCCGTCATCGCCTGCGTCTGCGCTTCCGATCCCCGTCCCATAATTCCGCCCTCCAAACAAATGTAGCGCTGGCTTTTACGCCAGCGCCTCTTCCAGCCGCAAACAAAAAAAGATGTAAAGGAAGCGAAGGAAGTAAATGAGGTAAAGGAAATAAACCACCAGCGACACCGATCGCCCCCTCCGATCCTTTACTTCCTTAACCTCCTTTACCTCATTTACCTCAACCTTCTGCAGTAAGGTGTCCACCCGTCGTCCCGAACCCAACCCAATCGCGCCAACCTCCGCCCGAATTTCCCGGCAATCTCCGGCGGCAGCCACGCATGCACATCTTCCAATCCGCGCGCCAACGCATCGCGCCGCGTAGACTCATGCAATCCCAGCAGCCACTGCCATTTTTCCCCCGGCGAACCCGCCTCCGGATCGAGCAGCAGATACGCCTCCGCCGTCAGTCGCAGCAGGGCAGCCCCGGCAATTCCCTTCCCGCCCTCTTCCCTTCCCAAAACCAATTTGGTCAAAAACAGCGGATCGCCCAAATCCGGAAACGAGTACCCAAACCCTTGCCGCCCATGAATCGCCTTCAGCGCTTCGAGGTCCTTCTCTTCATACGCGCGAATTTCCATCGCCAATCCACAGTCCACGCAACTCTTGCTTCCTGCGCGCTGTTATCTGCTCGCTTCTTTCCGATAACTGATTACCGATTACTGAATACGTTCTGCCAACCTCCGCGCCCTCACAACAAAGTCTGCTTCACCACCCGCGCTCCCGGCACCACCCCAAATCCATTTCCTCCGCGTAACAATCCGTTCGGCAGCGCCCCGCTCCCGCTCGATGGCAGCGGCGCCGGACCCGACGTTCCCCCGCCCGTCACCGCCGTCGCCGGCGATCCAAACGTCACCGGCGCCGACGCCAGCGAGCCCACATACTGCGAATACGCCCGCCAGTACAGCGTCTGATTCCCCAACTGCACGTACAAATTCCGCGATGCCCCCAGAAAATACACTCGCGGCGCGGAAAACGCTGGCGTCACATCCGACTCCGCAAAATAAAAAAGACCCGGCCGCGTCACCGCCGGGTCCGTAATCGCCAGGTCAAACCATCCATTCGCCGCCTGCACCTGCAACGCCGCAACCGCCGGCGGCGCCGGCGAAGGATTCGCCGGATCCACTCCCGCATTCGCGCTCGTCGCATTCACCGCCGACACAATCTTCACCAGCGTCTCGTACAAATACGGATCCTGCGACTTCAGAGGTGCCAGTTGCGCCACCGTGAGCATCTCTTCCTCTTCTCTGTGAACTCTGCGCTCCGCCTCAGTGTGCTCTGTGTTAAATCTTTCTCTCTTACGAGCTGATCTTCGCAGTGGCGCTAACGTTGTTCGGAAGTGTCGCGATATAAATCCGCGCAAACTTCGCCACCACATCCGGAAACTCCGCCCGCGTCACATTTCCCGCGTTCACACTCGTGATCGCCGCGCCTTCCTGAATGTACGCCGCGTCAATATCCGTGTCCGCGGTCTGCAGTTGCACGGAAATCGCCCCCGGCGCGCCGCTCCACACAATCTCCACCGCCGCCCGGATCTTCCCGCTGCTGAACGCCGGCGCCAGCGCCACCTGCGCGCTCTTGAACGGCGCCGGAAAAACCGCATCCGTCGAAGCAATCACCGACGCGCTATCCCCAAATCCCACCGACACAGGCAGCACCAAATTTGAATAACTCGCCATAATTTCCCCCTCCCAAAAATGTAGTGGCCGGTCTTTAGACCGGCCACCCAGCACTCTCAAGCTTTCCCCACCGCTGCGCCCATCCGTCAGCTCAATTCATCCCCCGCACCGGCGCCCAAGGATCCACCCGCACCGACGGAACAAACCTCTGCAACTTAAACCACGCTCCCGCCTGATTCGTCCCCACCTGAAATGCCACCCGCTCCCCCAGCACGTTGATCGGCAATTCCAAATCCTCCAGCCCTGGCGAACTCATCCCCAGCGGCTGCTGCACCGTGGCCGCACTCTCAGAATCCACAAAACTCGTCAACGCCAGATTCCCCGCGCCTTCCACATACATCGTCAAATAGCTGAACAATTTCCGGTGCGCTCCCAATCCCAGCGAGGCCTCCACCGCCCGCTCCGGGAAAAAGTGCGTCGTGTAGTAACTCGGAATCGCCGTCCCGTCATCCGAATATTGCGTATCGCTCAGCTGATAAATCTTTCCCGTCGCCCCGCCGCCCACTCCTGGCAGCCCGCCGCCAAACGCCGCCACCGCCGTTCCATTCTGCCGCTCGATCAGCGCGCAGCAATTCGCCGCAATCGACCACGGCGACCACTTCCGCGAATTATCCGTAGCCGTTTTCCGCCCAGTGTAAGTGATATTCACCGGCGGCCGCGATTCAATATCCGATACCGAATCCAAATCGTGATAATCCAGCATCAACACGCGATTCGGCGAGGTCGCGCTCCCAAACGGTGCGCCTACATATATCCGCCGCTCCTTGGTGTCCACCGTCACCCACAGCGTTTGCGCGTACTGCCAGTTGATCTGATTCCACGTCGGCTGAATTTCCTGCGAAATCTTCACCGGCTCGCCGCCCGCGAAAATATAAAGCCCTGTCCGGTGCGCGATCACCACCCAATCTTCCCCAAATCCCACGCCGCGCACCGATGGCGTCCCCACCCGCCGCGAAACTTCCGATATCGCCCATAGCGCCGGCTCGTTCGTCCCGTCGTCCTGCGTAACGTGCAGCGAATGCTCCTTCACAAAGTACAGCCGCTCACGCAGCATAAACGCCGCGCGGATGGCTTGCCCGTTGTTTTCCGCCACGCTCAGCATCCCGTCGATCCCGTCATAGCTCTCGGGATCTTCCACGCGGCTCGCTCGCACCAGCGAAGCATTCACGGGCATCGCCGTCGGATAAATCTCGATTGAGTCCACGTAAAATTGCCCGTTCGACTTCGGCGTTCCATCGGCATATACCCGCAGCACAAGGTCGCTTGGAATCACGCTCTGTGGCGCCGTCAGCTCCGCGTTGTACTCCACGTAACTCGTCGTCAACTGTGTCGCGGTCAGTTGCAATCCCGTCGTATTGATTCCGCCGCTTGCGCTGTACAGATGCACGTGCAGCGTCCCCTGCACCAGCGTTGAATTCCGCGCACAGCGCGCTCGAACCGTATAATCCGTGTTCGCCTGAATCCGCTGCGCACCCAGGGAATCCTGCACCGCGCCCTGCGTCATCAGCCCGCGCGTCGCTGTCGTTCCATTCCCCACAATCGAATACGCCGCGCCCCACACCGCGAAGATCTCTTCATCCGTTCCACCCGGCGCGAACGTCGCGTCGGGCGTCCATCCCAGCGGATAGTGCGGCAGCGACGGCCCCGTGAACCCACCATCGAATCCCAGGTTCACCCAATTCGCCATTCTGTTTCGCTCGCCCCACCAGAACAGCCGTTCCGAATACCCGATCACTCCCGCGCAATCGCCCAGCTCAATCAGGCGAAACATGTCGTCTACGTTCGTTCCCGCCAGCAAAATCGCATCCGAAAAATCCACCACCACCGAAGTCGTGCTGTTATCTCCGATGATCATATTCCCGCTGAACAGCGTCCCGCCGTCGCCCACGTAGAAATAACTCGCCCCGCCCGCCCCCGTAAAGCACAAAATCCGCCCCACCACGTTCGACGGCCCCGTCGGGATGTTCGTCACCACCGCGCGCATTCCCCCGCTCGCCGTCCAACTCGTCGCGGGCCCCGGCGCCGTCAAATATCCCTGCCGCGTCTGAAAGACCACGCAACATTGGTGCACGCCCTGGTCGACGTTTCCCGCTGCCGCGGCGGTTCCCCCGCCCGAAGCCGCCAGGCTCCCGCTCGCCGCATAAAACGTAAAATGCGTCGCGTCAATCACGCTCGCCACGCTGAAAGTCCCGTTATAGCCCGCGATACCCACGCCGTTGATCGTCACCAACTGCCCCGCGCTCAACCCGTGCGCCGCCGTCGTCTGAATCGTCACCGTCGCCGAAGCCGAGGTTCCTCCGCCAGAATTCGCCAGGCCCGTAGCGCCGGCAATATAAGTAAACTGAGTCGAGCTCAGCACGCTAACCAGCGGAAAAGTTCCGTCGTATCCGCTCACCCCCACGCCGGCAACCGTCACCGTCTGTCCCGCGCTCAATCCATGCGCCGCGCTCGTCGTGATCGTCACCAGGTATCCGTTCTCGCTCGCTCCGTTCGGGCTGGCCACAATCCCCACCGCTGCCGGCTGTGTCGCGCCGCTGGGACTCGCCACAATCCCCACGATCGCGTTCTCATCCACCACGCTCGGCCCCGCTCCCGGCCCGCCCTGGCTCACGCGATCCAGATTTGTGTCGTCATACTGCCGCGGCAAATCGTTCCCGGTCATTCCGTCGCTGGTCGCCAGATACTCGCGTCCAAACAGTGTCGTCGAATTTATGAAAGCATTCGGCGTCAGCCCGCTGGCAATCTGCGTCAAACTCCCCGGCGTCGTTTCCTTGTATAGATTCCCATTCGCGTCCTGCGCCATCGTCCGCAGCGTCTCGTTCGGCGTGATGTAGCTCTTCACATAATTCACCGTTGGATTTCCCGCCAGCGGCCCGAACAGCGCCTGCAGCCCCGGCCGAGTCGCCACGCCACCGCTGCTGAACACCACGTCCTGGCAATCCGGCGACACCCCATGCGGCAGATCCGCTGGCGCCATATCGCTCACCAGCCCGCCAAAAATCTCAATCGGCGCATCCAATGACCCAATCGTCGACATACGCCATCACACCCTTTGGAGTACGGAAGCTCAGCTTCCGCTTTTGGCCGCACAACCAAACTCACCAAATCAAACTTTCGCCACCAGCCCAAACGCCGGTCATCCTGAGCACATCCGACAAGGATGTGCGAAGGCCCTCAGCGCCCACACGAGCACGACACCAAATCCAAAAGCGCTCCAACAAGCTTTTTGCTATTCTCGAATTGCTTCTCGGGCGTGCCCAGTGCACGTTTTCTTTTCCCAGGGCGGCATCCTAGCCGCCCTTTTTATTTCCTCTTCCCTCTTTCCAACACCTTCTCAACGCGCGTTGGCGTCTCAACTCCACGCCCCTCTTCCCTCTCCGCCAAACCAAACTTCGCCGCTTTCTCCCGATCCAATATCGCCCCGCACGTCCGGCAAACCGCCACTCCCGGCTTGATCTTCTCCCCACACGCCGGGCAATCCGCCATCGGCTTCGGGTCATACAACCACGGCTTCTCCAACCCCAACTCCCGCGCCGCCCTCCGCTCCAAATCCGTAATGAACATCAGGTTGTGCGACCTCTCCCACTCCAGGTCCGCCGCCTCCACCAGCCGCCGCTGAAACGCCTCCAGTTTCTTCCGCGCAGCAGCCAACTCCTCTTCCGTCGGCTCCAGCCCCGCGGCCACAAACACCCCGTGATAACTTCCCTCGCCCGAATCCCCGTTGATCTCTCGCACCAGGTCCTCGGCAATCTCCTGCGCGGTCAGGCGAATCTCCATCGTCCTTCGGTCGCCCAAGTCCATCACGCTGCTGCACCCGCGCACCGGCGTCACCGCATACACCGCCCCGGCCTCCGGCGAAGCAATCGTCAACGACCCAAAATACGTCCGATTCCTCGGCGGCCACTTCTGCGCGGAGATATTCACCAACGACACCACGTCGCTTTGCTTATTCATTCTCACCCTCTCAATTTTCAGTCTGAAATCTTCCTGTGGAGTGCGGAAGCTCAGCTTCCGCTTTACGGACGCCTCGGGCCCACCAACCATCAATCGAGCGCAATCTTCCCCGCCAAACCTCACTGCATCCGATACTGTATCGTCACATTCGCATCCGCCGGCGTGGTAGTGCACCCCGCTGCCGCCGTCTGCACGCTCACCGTCAGCGCCGCCCCAGCGGCATAATTCTGCGCCATCGCTCCCGAATCGTTCCCCGCCGCCGCGACTGTCAGATTCACTGGCGTCGTTCCATCCGTCAATCGCACCACCGCGTTCGTCGCGCATCCCGCCGGCGCCGTCTTCGCCTGCACCTGCATGCGCGTTACCGTGAGCGCGTGGTCCAGCGTCCACGTCGATCCCGTCCACGTCGAGCTCAGCGCCCCCGGCAAAAATATATTTTGTTCCGAACGCGGCGCAGAATTCAGAATCTCTCCATTAATCTGAACCTTGGGACCCCCGATCCCGTTCGATGTGCTGATATAACTCTGCACCGCCGAAGTCTGGTACGGATTCCCGTACCCGCAACCTTCAAACGTCGATGTCAGCGTCACCGTCGATCCCGGTGTCGCCACCTGGGGCGAAAGACAACTGTTGTAATTCACAAAGTGCCCCGTGGTCGCGTCAAAGATCACCAGCCCTGACGCCCCTCCGGGAAAACTGGCGGGCATCACCAACTGCACCGACTGGCTCCCGGTGGTAGTGGTCACCTGCGTGCACGCAGGCAAATTCATCGCCGTTAGCCCCCCGAACGGGTCTTGCGCCAGCGCGCAATACGTATATGTCCCGGGCGGCAGCCCGGTCCCGCTCACCGCCGTCACGCTTTGAAAGTTCCCTGGGTAATTCATCGGAGAAAATACCTGCGAACCTGAATTCAACTGCGTATTGTAGCCACTGACGATGCCGATATTGCTCGGAGCATTGTCCAGGCGATAGTTCACCGCACCGATCCCGCCCGTACATCCATTGCCCTTCACGTTAATTCCGGAATATGCGGTCGATAGCGCTCCCGTCTGCAGCAGCGGCTGCTGGCTGGTTGCGCACAGGATGTAGTTGAACTCGGCCCCGGACACCGTTGCGTTCGTCACGTCAAAATAAGGAGTTGCCGATCCGCCGGTGAAGTCCGCATACGATCCCTGGTTGAAGGTTATTCCCCCAAGCCCATACGGAAACGTGTTCACCTTAAACGCCGGACCGGAGGTGTTCTCCGTCAGCACCTGGTTGAACACCACGTTGTTACCAAATCCGCCGTTGGACAGGCCGCAACTGTCAACGGTGAATGTCCCAAACGAATATGTCTGGTTGGTGGTGAATATGTATGGCAAGAACGGAGGCGTCTGTGGCTGATAATTGGGTGAGCCGCAATTGTAGGTGAGGGTGTAGTCGCGGCCGGTGGCGAAGTTTCCTGGTTGCGTGCTCCATCCGCCAAAATTCCAGAAGCGGCCAAATCCGGCTTTGTCTACGACAGGATAGGAGTTTGTACCGCCATTGACGTGGACATTCTCAAACCGGAAACCGCTATTCCCATCGCCGTTCAATTGCTCGTCAAAGTAGAACCCACTCTGATAGTTCTGATTGGGGGCAAAAACCACATTTTGCATGTAACTTGCCCCGGCCTGTTCCGGTTCCGTGTACACCATCGGGTACGCATACCCCTGAAAGCAGGCCAGCGCCGGACCAGCCGAATAAAACGACGCCTGACAATTTGTCGAGCCTTGGTCGGAGATAATCCCGCCGCTTAGCAGAATGGTTCCCAACTGGAAAACCGTCGTTCGGAAATCCAGCACCACACCACTACAATTCCGTGGAGATTGCCCAAAATTTCCCGCCATGTCGAAATTTCCGGCGATCGGGAAATACTGGTAAATGGACGTGGCCGCGGGGATGACAATGTGCCCGCTGTTCTGGCCCGTGCTGTTCTGCGGGAGCGCCGCGCATGCCGCCAGCAGATTCGGCACGTTATCGTGAAACGCCTTCGCGCTCGATACCGTGTTGGTGGCCGCTTTCGCCAATGTCAGCGAAGTTGTGCCGCCACCCGCGGTAATCGTCGTATCCAGGTACTCATTGATCGCCGAGGTGGGAGCGGTCGCGGGCGCGTCGCCCATGTCAATCGTCGCCACGGGGACGCCGTAGCCCTTGTCCACGAAATACCCATCGGTGCCGGTGGCTACGCCCACCAGCGAATAGTTCGCCGCATTCGCCGGAAGCGCGCAGGAGCCCCCCGTGCACTCATAAATCAGGTGATTCTTCACCGCTTTGCCGGGTACCAGCGTCATCGTTCCGCCGGCCCCGACGTTTGACACACCGGTGCAGCTTCCCAACCCGTACTGCACCGCATTGGGAGCCGTTCCCGTTGGCGTATATTGCGCAATCGCAAAGGAGCCGTTGTAATGTGTGTCGGAAATCCCAGAGAAAATGGCCTTCACCAGCCACGGCACCACCCAGGTGGAAGCCGCTTGTCCCGTCGGTCCATAAATTCCCGGCGAAACGGTTACGGTAGCATTTCCGCCTGAACAGGTCGCCGATTGCACGCTGTACGTGTAATGCGAGTCCCACTTCAGCATGATCCTCGGCTGGATTCGCATAATTCCGCCGGTACACGCCGGGCTCGCACCTCCGGCGGCGGTTAACTCATTTCGCATGAACTGAAAAGTTGTCGCGCTGGGAACAGCGGTTAGCGAAAATGCGCCTTCGCATTGTCCGTTATTGGTCGTGCCGGACTGAACCTCGATCTGCGAGTAGGGCTCGCTCTGGATGCCGGAACTCGTCGTCGGCATGTTATGCGGCGAAGAAGTCGTCACCGTGAACGCCCCGTTGCTGAACGACCAGCTCGAAATCGAATACGTCTGCAACGCCAGCGACGCCGGCGCAACGCTCGTCGATCCCGCCGCGCCGCAGGGCGTCAATCCTTCCGCCCAATCGCGATCGGCCACACAGTAATTCCGCGTCGTCGAGCCCACCTGAAACAGCGGCGTCACCGTGGGCGCCTGCGGCGTCGCAATCGCTGGCGCCGGCCCCGCTCCCAATATCAAGATGCCGTGGCCATTCGCAAAGTCTGACGGCGAAGCGCACGATGCCGCCGTCGAACTTGCGCTGATCGAGCAAGTCGTCGCATTCGTGCTGAAGATCGGCCCGATATATCCGCCGAACCGCGTCACATCCAACCAAGGATTCGGCCCCTTGGTGTGGAAATCGGCATCGATATTTTGCGGCGCCGTAAAGGTATTCGGCTGGTTTGTTTGCGCCCCGCTCGCGCTGGCAATCGGCCCAATCTCGGTTCCCTTCTCGTCCTTGTAGTACAGCCGCTTGTCCGCCGTCTTCGTGTACAAATTCACCGTGCCGCTGCTTGCCGCGCCCGGCGGCGTTCCCTGATTCGAGAGTGTCAGCGTCCCACTCGCCAGGTTGCCGATCACGCTGGTGCTGCCGTTCACCGTCAGGTTGCCCGTCAAGCTCAGTGAAAACGCGTTGATTCCTCCGCTGGAATTGATGCTACTGAAGCTTGGCGAAGACGGATCGCTCGGCAAAATCACGTTCGGCAGTTGTTTGGTTGTAATCCCCGGTCCGCTGATCTCAATCTCATACTTCCCCGGCGCCGCATAGAACGAATAGTTGCCCAATCCATCCGTCGTCGTCGGATTCGCCAGGGCCTGCGTCAACTGCGGATCCGAATAAATCAGCGCCAGCGGCGCACACGGCTGCCCGCTCGCCGGCATCGCGCACACCCGCACTGTCGCACCGGCCAGCGGCACTCCGCGCGTGTTAAACACAATGTCGTCTTTGCGCGACCCCTGCCCCCGCACCGGACCAACTCCGCCCGGCAACAAGTGCAGCGTCATCGCCACAATAATCCACAAAATCCCCATACGCATTTTTGATCGTATCATGTCGATTTCAGTCCTGTACCTGTAGCACAGCCATTCCTGGCTGTGCTCTTGGGGTTCTCCAGCTGGGTGCCGCACCCTTCGCTTTTAAGGGTGCGGGGTTTTGGCCGATCCGAAGCATCGTTGCCAAACCAAAACGAACGAAACCAACCACTAATCAATTTTGTTTCTTAATTTCTTTCCCTTACAACAACTTCCGCGCCGTGATGCTCAGCTGGACGATGTCTCCGGTCACGCCCCCCGGATACGCCCCCGCTCCAATCTCCGTCCCACCGCCAACAAACGCCTTCAACTTCCAGTTATTCAACGCAGTTCCCTGCACCGGAATGTAATACCCGTTGTTCCCGTTCTGACTCTCGGCGAACGCCTGCACAATCGTGTCCGAAGGCAACACGTTCGTAATCTGCGTGAAATCCAGCGTATCCCCACCCGTCACATAATTTCCCGAAAACGCCAACGTAGCCACCGCATAAACAAAATTGCTAGCGCTGCTGTCCACATTATTCGGCAGCAGCGTAATCGTAATTGCCATGCTCTTCTCTCCTCTCAATCAGTCCAAGCCAAAATGAAGCAAAGGAAGGCAAGGTGATAAATGAGGTAATGGAAAAGAGCCCTACCGCTCTAGACGCAGCTCCGTTCATCCTTCACTTCCTTTACCTCCTCAACCTCCTTACCTTCCCCGCCTCAAAACGATGTATACCCCGACCGCGCCGAATACGGCCGCCGGCGCCGCCCGCTCTGCTGCTCCCTCTTCACCGCCGCCACCACCAAATCCTCAATCGCATCCGCCGCCGCATCATCCCACTTCTCCGCCAACGGGCTCCCGCGCGCCCAGGCCGCCCCCGCCGCCGTCGCATAAGCCAGCGCTTCCTGCGCGTTCCGCACCAGCACCGGTGAAGTCGAATCCGTAAAATCCGGATACGCCTTCATATACCGCAAGCGAATCTGCGTATCTTGCGTCGCTCCCAAAAACCACAATCCATCCGCGCGCCACTCCCAAACGCTCAGCACCACGTCCTGCTCGCGCGAAGGCAGCCCGCCATGCCGAGTCAAATCCACCATCTCGTCGAATTCCTGCGTCGACAAATTCGGCCGCTCCCAAAGTTTCAGCGGCACCAGCAGATCCGTCGGCAACTGATTCGGCGGCGCCGTCGCGTCGCTGATGCACACTTGCAGCGAAGCGTCCTGCCCCGCCACCGCCGCCACCACCAGCAGCGCATCGTCCTGGATAAACCCGCCCCCGCCGGCATTCCCGATCGCCCGCTGCACCTTGCGATACGCCGAATTCAGGTACGGCAGCAGCACCGTATCCGTAAACAAATTCCCCGCCGCATCATTCAGCAGCGACCTCACCAGCGAAGTAATCTGCCCCGCCGTGTTATAAGCACTCGATCCAACAACTGGCATATTCCCCGCCCCCTCCGCTCTCCGCTCTTGAAAATGTGGGTGCCGCACCCTTCGTTTTTAAGGGTGCGGGTTTTTCCTACCACCAGTCACTAATCACTAGTCACCAGTCACTCCCCAGGCAACGGCGACTTCTGCAAATACGCCGCCACCCCAATCACCGCGTTAATCAACGCCGCCGCCCCACCAATCCGCACCGTCGCTCCCATCCCCGCCTGCAAATTGAAATGTCCCGGATCGATCCCCACCGCCGCCAACCCGGTCATCACCCCGCCCGCCGCCCCGCTAATCCCCGCCGCCACCATCCCCTTTAACCAAACCTCAACGCGACTCTCTCTCATTCCCACTCCGTCGTCTTTCTCTTCAATAGTCTGCGTTCTCTGCGGTATCTCTGCCTAATTAAGCCGTCCAATCATCTTGGCGTGCGGCCAAATCCGCCGAGCGAGCCTGCTCGCTTTCCGAATCCTTTACCTCCTTTACTTCCTTACCCTCCTTTACCTCACGTTCACCATCGGCGCCCGCGCCCCGTCTCCCATCACCTCAAACGCCCACTCTTCATAAGCCCGTTCCGCCCGCGCTTCCCTCTCATACAACCCCGCCCGCTGCCCCGCCGGATCCCTTCCCCGCGCCCACTCAATCGCCCGCGCCACATGCTCCACAATCGTAGGCGTCAACTGCACAAACTCCCCGCCCGGCCCCTGCAACGCAAAACAATGCTCATACTCCCCGCGCTCCGGATAAGGTCCCAGCGCCGCCGCGCTAACTCCATCCGCTCGCTCCATCGTCTGCGCATACCACGCCCGCGGCGATCCATAAGCCTCCGCAGGCACCCACCGCTCCACATGCCACCGGTTCACCTGCGGATACTTCGGCTCCTGCCGCAGCTCCACCACTTCCCGAATCAAATCCCCGCGCTCATCGCGGTCCTCAAACTTCCCGCCAATCCATCCCAGCCGATTCCATCCCCAAACCACCCGGTAATTCGCCTCGCCATACCGGTTCACTCCTCCAGCCACCAACAATCGCCGCGCCACGTTCTCCGGCGTCTCATGCGTCTCTCGAATCACTTGGATCATGCTGTTCGGAAAATTGAGGTAAAGGAAGTTGAGGATGTTAAGGAAGTAAAGGAACGGAATCGCGCACCGAAATACGGCCGCTTCCGAATCCTTTACCTCCTCTACTTCCTATGCCTCCTTTACCTCCCGTCCCTAGTACCCCGCCGGCCGCGCCAGCGTATCGATATACGCCCCGCTCCGCGGACTGTCCGACCACAACTGAAATGCCGTATCAAAATAAAAGATATAGCTGGCCGCAATCCCGCCGCTCGCCCCGTAAATCGGAAACACCGTGTTCCCATTGACCTCGTAAAAATCAATGTCCTTCAACACGGCCCTTCCCCAGTGCGACAAATCCAGAAAATCCACGCGCGTCTGGTCCGCGTTCACGCTGGACTTGATCGGAATCCCGCTCATCGTCTTGCGCCCCGTGAACAGCAAATCCAAATCGTTCCCGCCGCCACCGCCGCCTTCCTTGATGATCTGGCTCACCGTGATCCCCAGGTTTTCCCACGCGTGTTCCTGTTCCACGGCCATGTACGCGATCAGCTTGGTCAGGTGATTGATGCCCAGCGCCTTCCTCACCTTGTTGATCGCCAGCCGCACGTTCGCCGGCGTCAGCGCCGCATTTCCCGCATTCACGCGCGGCGTCTGCAACAGGATCGGATACGTCGCACGGTTCAGGTTCAACCAGGTTCCCGTCGGCACGTTGTCCACCGTGATCTGCTGAGTGGTAATCGGATCCGCTGTCATCACCGTCGTCGTAACGCTCGCCGCCACGTTGCGGTTCGTCGTCAGCGTGGTGTCGTAAATCTGGATCGTCTGCCCCGGGTAGACCAGCGCCGCGCCCGACGGAACCGTCATCGTGAACGTGGTTCCCGAAACGTTGCTGATCGTTCCCAGCACGCCGTTCCCCGCCGTCTGCATCAGCTTGTCCAGGAACGCGCGGAACTGCTTCATCCCGTTGGCCACTTCGCGCTTCGCCGCATTCTCAACCGACCGCTCTTTCCCGTTCGTCGCGTATTCCACCAGCTTCGTGATTTCAATCGCGAACCGGAAAAAGATCGGCGAAACCTGCGCCACGTCATACTGAGTTCCCGATCCCCGTCCCAAGTCGCCGCCGTCCGCGTTGTAAGATCCGGCCTTGCCCCCGGGATTCACCTGCAGCGGCAGCCGCATGTTCCGGCTGGATATCCTCTCGATGTCTCCCCGCTGCTGGATCATCGTTAATAGAATGTCGTCGCGCTCATAGAGCAGGGGCACTTTGTCGCGCACCTTCTCGAGCTGCAACGCGATGACATTCGCGTTCGCTTGTGCTGTCATATGGTTTTTCTCTCCTTAAGTTGTACTATCCGAAATCCCTGTAGGCGCTGGGCTTCAGCCCAGCCAGCCAACTCTTCTCCGTGACCTTTGTGCCCTCTCTGTTAAATCCGTTCCTTCTTCTGATCGCGCCAAAAAAATAACGGCGCGAAACCCACTCGCGCCGCCACCTTCTTCCCGATTGCTGATTACTGATTACTTTCTTCCCCCTCACATCCCCAAAATCTGCTCATCGCTAACCTTCCGGTAATCCACCCGCCCCCGCGAAAAACTCTTTTCGGTCGAATTCCCCGCCGCTCTCTCATTCCGCCCGGCCACCTGTTCGCCACTCGTTCTAGCTCGCGAAGAATTCCCCGCCCCATCAGTTCGCCGCTCCAACTCCCCACGCCCTGAACTCTCCATCCCCGACTCTCTCCTCCGACCGCCCAAGGTAGCCGCGGTCCACGATCCCACTACCTTCCGCACCGCTCCCGGCACCAACTGCTGCGCCCGCGCATCAATCAGCCGCACCACCTGCGCCCGCGCCGCCTCATCAAATCGCCGCCCACTCAATACTCGAGCCACCTGCTCTCCCAACGAAGCATCACTCCTCAGAGCCGTCTCCACCTCTTCCCTCACTGCCCCGCGCAGCCGTTCCTGCAAGGGCAGCACCTGCCCCTCCGAACCAACTTGCCGCAAATTCGGCAGCGCCGCCTCCATCGCCCGAGCAATCGCCCCACCCACACTCTTCTCCAACTCTAAATTCGTAGCCCGCTCAAACTCCCGATACCGTCCAACCACTTCCTGGGGCACAGCCATTTCTGGCTGTGCGCCTTTCCCGTCCGTCTGCGCACCACTGTTCCCCGATGCCCGCGCCCCTTCGGTGTTCCCTGATCTGCCGATTGCACTCCGCAAAGCTCCAGGCTCATTCGTCACATCATGCGATAACGCAGTTCCCTCTTCACCGGCCACCGGTCGCTGGCCGCTGGGCACTTTCCCCAAAATCCGCACCCCCGCCTCCACCATCTCCCGAAACGCCCCCGGATCCTGCGCGTACAACTTTTCCACCAGCGCCACTCGCCCAGCCCGCAACTCCTCCGCCGGCTTCCCCGCCGCCCCAAAAAACACCGCATCAATCTCCGCCAACTCTCGAGCCCGCTCCGCCGCTCCTTTCGCCTCCGCCACTCCTCCCGGATAAATCTCCTTCAGCGTCCGCGCATCCTCCGGCGAACCAAACGCCTCCCGGTAAGCCGCCGCCTCACGCTCCGCCTTCTGCACTCCCTCCCACAACTCCCGCGCCTCATCCCCCACCCACGGATCCTTCATCTCCCGCGCCAACCACCCCGGCGGCTCCCTGTAGCTCAGGCCTTCAGGCCTGAGGGTTTCCCTAGCGTCTTCACGGTTGCTGCCTTCACGAGCGCCGTTTTCCCCGTCCGCGCCTCGGCCGTCATCCTCATGCCGGCGGTTTTCCTTGCGCGAACCACGCTCGCCCTCGTCCGCAATGCGCGCATCATTCCCTTCATCCCCGCCGGTCTCTTCCCCCTCCATCCCCAAAATCTGCTCATCCGTCAGCGCAAACACGTCCCGCCCAGCGCCCGCGCCAACATCCTCGATCATCAATGGATCATTCCCACTCATACCTGCACACTCCACTCAAAAGGGCGTAGCATCGTCGCATGCGCCGCAACAAATCCCAAAACTCATCCCCGAAATTTTGGCAATCCTAAGCCTGCGGCGCCCGCGCCACGCTCATCGCCCGCAAATGCGCCTCCGCATGCGCCCGCACATTCGCAAACCCCGCCGGATTCGTCATCCGCGCGCTCTGCCCCACCTCCGAATTCGCCCACCGCTTGCACTCCTCAAACTCCACCGCATGGTTGTCCAGCAACAAATCCACCGCCACCGATGGCAGCACCACGGAGCGTGTCTCATGCCCCGTCTCCCGCGTTCCGCCTAGACCTCCCGTTGAACCATCTGGCGCTCCCTCTTCACTGGCCACTGGTCGCTGGCCACTGGCCACCTCGATCACAATCGGCGCCCCCGCCAACAACACCTGTATCTCCCGCAACTGCTTATTCCTCGAATCCTCCCCCGGCACCACCAGCTCCGTCAGCCCCAGCACATTCTTGATGTACCCGATATTCGCCGGATCGGCCATCGCCTCCTGGATCAACGGATCCTTCAACCCAAACAATTGCTGCAGCACGCCCCTCTGCTGCGACTTCAACCGCGGAAAAGTCTCATCCGCCTCCGGATGCACGCAAATATTTCCCTTCAAATCCGCCACCCGAATCATCCGCGCGTCCAGCATCCCGTCCGGACCCAGCAGCGGCACATCCACATCCTCCGGCCGGTTCTTCCGAAACGACTCCACTCCCAGCAGCATCACGTCGCCATAGAACTGTTTCAGCCTCCGCCACACCAATCCCAGCCGCCCCAGCGCCTGGTCGCGCGCCAGCGCGTACCCGCTCGCCGTCTTCACATCCTCCATGTTTCCGCCAAACACCGCGGGAAACAGCCCGGTCAAGAATTGCGCCACCGGCCCAATCAAATCCTGCTGATGCCGGATCATGTCCGGAGGCACCTGCGCCGGCGCCGGCTGAAAAAATCCCGCCGCCAACGGCTGTCCAGGACGCGCCCGCGCCGGAAAATGCGCCGCCGGCTCCGCCACCTGATTCGCCAGCGCGTCAAAATCCAAAACCTGCGGGTCCGCATAAATCGGCGGAATCCCGTACTCATACGTCTCCGCCTGCATGTTGCTCAGCACGTTGTAGCGTTCCTGCACCTGCACCAGCGAATCCCCCACGCTCGGCCGGTTCTGCCCGTCTCCTGGCAACGCATGCAGCACCCGCCAGTGATCGTCCATGCTTTCATTCCGCGCTTCGCAATACGCGTCGCCCGCAAACGCCACGTAGCAGCCATCCGGAAACAGTGCCAGCAGCTCCCGCCGCACATCCTCATCTTCCACCGAATAAAACGCCCACGGCCGCAGCCACGTCCGGTCAAACGTAATCAGATTCATCAACGCATCGCCCGGATGAATCGTCGGCACCTCTTGCTCCACGCTGATCCGCGATACGCGCGCGTACACATCCTCCGCATCCATCGCCGGCGAACTCTCAATCTTGGTCGCCGCCAGCGGATACGCCGCCTTCAATTTCGCCCGGTGCACTTCCGTCTGCCACTGCAAGTACGGAAACTCATGCATCTCATTCGCCCACACCGGCGTATTCAACTCCAGCCCGCCTGCAATCGAAATCACTTCCTGCCCGTTCGCCACCCTCCGCGTCTCCACCACCCGCGGCACCGTAACCCGCTCCGCCCGCCGCAAATCCTTCTCCCCCAACTCCGCCCCGCACCCCGGACACGTAAAGTAATTGGGTGCCGCACCCTCCGGTTTTGAGGGTGCGGATTTTTCTTCTCCCTCACTCGCCACTCGCCACTCGTCACTCGCCACTTCCCCAAGTTCGCTGTTATCTGCCCGCTGATCGCCTACGACCGGGCTCTCCAATCCGCATTCCCCGCACTCCCAAACATCCGGCCCCAGTGGCACTTCCACTCCCGCCAAAATCTCCTGCTCCCGAAATCCAAACCTCTGCCCATCCGCCACGTACCTCACGTACGCGCCCAACTTCCCATCCGTCCACAAAAAATATCCAATCGACGTCAGCAACTCCTCTACATGATTATTCCGCTCCACCAACTCCGCCACGTCGCTGGCCGCCTTAGCCGCCGCAATATCCATCAACGACTGCGCCGACTGCGGGTAAAAACGAACGCTAGGCACGTCCTGCGAAAGCACCGCCACAAACGACAACCCAAATCCCTGGTAAAAATTCGTCACAAACTGATACCGCGGCATCTCCTCCAGCGTCCGGTCATCCGAAGCCTTCTGCTCGAACGGCATGTGCCAGTTCATGTCCTTCGGATTCCACCACGCATACTGCATCCCCTGCCAAAACAACCGCGCCTGCCGCACTCGCCGGATCTCATGCCGCCGCGCCGTAATCCCTTCCATCCGGTACTGCCGCACAAGCTCGCGCAGCGCATTCACCAACTCCGGCCGCACCTCCTCCAACGCCTCAAAGTTCGGCCCCACCACCGCGGCCACCACCGGATGCACTTCCGCCCCCGGCAAATTCCCATCCGCTGGCGCCGTCATCCCCGGCCCCGCATATGTCATCCCGTTCAACATGTGTACACTCGTCCTGTGGCACAGCCATTCCTTGCTGTGCTCTTGGGTTTCTCTGATCTCTGTCATCCCGACCGGAGCGGCCGGCCTTTTCTTGCGCGCCGCAGTCAGGCGCGCCGGCCGCGGAGTGGAGGGACCGCGGCAACACCCCAGCCAAACTCTCACCTCTGTGATGAATTAAATCCTTACCTCACTGCCTCAACAAATTCGTCCCTTGTCTCTCTCATTGCTTCCGTCTCATTCTTCCTCTGTATCTGCTGCCAGGATCTCCGCCGCATCCTCGGCAACTCCACCCGCTTCACCGCCTCCACAAATTCCACCGGCGGAAACCCCGCCGTCCCCAGCAAGGAATTCATCAGCGCCCTATTCTCCATCCGCAGCCGCAACACTTCCCCCTCCAGCATCCCCACATACCGCGTCTGGAAAGCCCTCTTCAAAATCTCGAACATCGCTCGGCTCTTCTCTTTTCTGAATTCAAGTCTTTACTTCATTGCTTCCTTGCTTCGTTACTTCCTTCTTCTCCCAAACTTCTGCGGTCCCAACTGCCTCTTCGCCTCCGCCTGCAACCTCTGCTGATGAATCGCCCGCGAAGTCGGATCCTCCGCCGTAATCTGCCGCTCGATCTGCACCGCCACCGGAATCCCCGGCACAAATCGCGCGCTTCCCTTCCCAAATTCTGGCGGAGCCTGCCCCGCCCCGGGTCCGCCTACAGCGGATGCCCCAACTCCGGCATATCGCACGCCGGGAACCACTCCGTAACGCGCCGCATCCGCCGCGTCATCGCCATCCATCTTTCGCACATCCTCCACGCGCCGGTCATCCCGCACCAGCAGCGGCAAGCACTCCAGCAGCCGCGGACAATTCTCTGCAATCATCCACGCATCCCGCTCCAGCAGCTGATACATCAATTGCCATCCGCCAATCCGGTCGTCATCCGCCGGCACCGGCCGCGGCAACCCGTTCTGCTCCAGCACGTCGCCCAACTGCTCCGCAATTGAAGCCTCGCTCGTCCGTTTCGCGAACGCATCCGGCGACAAATAAATCTCCCGGATGCTCTCCCGCTCCGTCCGATCCACAATCGCCTGCCCCAACATCCGCGGCGACAGTGAACTCTGCACGAACTCCCTGTAGGTGACTATGCGCCTGCCACTCTCATCAACACCCAATCTGTCATCCCGACCGGAGGCCAGCGCTTCTTGCTGGCCGGAGCGGAGGGATCTGCTTTTCCCGCTCGCCACTCGCCACTTCTTTTCCAACCCCCGCCCCATGCCAATACACCGCGCTCGGATGCTTAAATCCCCAATCAATCGAAATCCACCGCGGCGCCCACTCCTCAATCCGCAACTTATCCGCCCGCGCCGTGTGCCTCCCAATCTCAAACAAATCAAAATACTGCCCCTCCAGGACGCTCCAATCCCCTTCCAAAAACGCCCGCCGCAACCGGTCCGGCAGTGCCGCCAGTGTCTTCTTGTAATTCACATCGTTCGCATAAATCGGATTGTCCTCAATCCGCGCCCGAATAAAATCGTACTCGCCCGCGTCATACAACTCCGGCCGCTCATACCCGGCCGGCGCCACCTTGTCCACCCACAGCGCCTTAACCCAAGCGTGCCCAATATTCCCCGGATTCGTAGCCCCCGCCATGCAGGGAACCACTTTTTTACCTTCGCTCTTACCCGACGTGTATTCCGGCACCGGGCACCGGTTTCTCGATGTCAGAAACTGCCACTGCTTCAACGTAAAGTGGCTAAGTTCATCAATCCCAATAAACAAAAACTCCGCGCCCTGATATTGATAAACGTCGTTCTCGTTCCGGCAGTAACCAAACCGTGTAGTCGATCCATTAATCCATGTCACCACATGTTTCGCTTCGTTGTAATCCAGGTATAAATCGCGAGGGACATCCCGCCGGAAATACGTCAACACCGACGAATCGAGCTCGGGAAATGTCCGCCGCAGCAACAGCGTATTGCTCCCCTCTACCTCCAGCGCCTGGCCAATCGTTTCCGCCAGCAGCGCCATCGTCTTCCCCGGCCCCGCCGCCCCGCCAAACAACCGGTATTTCTTCTTCGACCGGTGAAACTCCTCCTGCCTAGGGAATGGGTGATACCAATCGCTGGTGCTCATTTGCAGTGCGTCATCTGTTGTGGCACAGGCACTCCTGCCTGTGCAGCCCATCCACAAGCAATCACGAGACGCTGCCGGGTGCCGCACGTTTACTCCTGAGCCTGCCGAAGGGCCTCCGGTTCTGAGGGTGCGGGTTTTTCTTCTCTTCTCTTCGCTCCAAGCGTCTCCGCGTCAACCTTCTCTTACTGCCCCCGCAGCTTCTTCCCAACAAAATAAGCCGCCAGCCCGCCCACCAGCGCCACAGCCGCCGGCCAGTGCCGCATACTCAGCACCACACCGCCCACCACCGACGCCACTCCTGCAATCTGTGCGACTTCCCCAATAAATATGATCTTCGCAGTCGTCATCTTTCCCCCTTAGTCCCTCTCCGGTCTCGGTAAGTTCCAGCTGATCTTCCGCGGCTGCTCTTCTTCCACCGCCCGCGAATTCTTCCCATACGCCAAATCCACCAACTGCTCAAACACTCGCTGCCTCACCCTGGAGTCACCGTCCATCAGCAACGCTCTTCCCACCGCCACTATCTGCACGCCATCGTTGATCGCCTTCACAAGCCCGAATCTGCTGCCTGGCAATGCCTCAATCGGCTGCAGATTCTTCTCGTCGCACTCGATCTTCTCCGCCACCTGCTCATCTTTTTTGGGAGCGCGCTTCGTTTCACTGCCGCCGCCAGTTCCCGAACCCTCGCCCGGCTTGCGGCTCGCAGGGGTTGCGTCGGAGGTACGCGCATTCCCGCCAGCGAGTTTTCCGCTTCCGTCGTCAGGCCCAGCCCCTGGCACCAGCGATCGCGACTTCGCCCGGCCATTACGCCAGCGCGCTCCCCTGCGCCATGAGGATCCGCCCCTCACGTGCAGCTCCCCGGACAGCGGATCGTTCAGCATCCGGAAAGTCCCAATCCTGCATCGAAACGCCACTCTCATCTCTTCACCTCCGCTTCTGCCCTCCCAGCCTCTTCGCCGGCGGCCGATCCTCATGGAACGTCACCGCCTCATCCCTCGCCTCCGCATGCATCAACGCCCCCAACACCGCCCCCTCAATCGCCCGCGCATGCCGCGAACAAAATCGCGACCCCTCCTCCGCCATCCGCACACACGGCACCCAGCAGCTCCGGCTCCCCGCAACCGCCTGATAAGCCCAACACCTCTTCATATTTGTATTTGTAGTGGCCGAACTTCAGCTCGGCCCCCCTTGGGGTCTCTTACTCTGGAGTGCGGCAGCTCTGCTGCCGCTTTTGAGGACTCAACAAAACCGCCCAAACAACTTGTGTGTACACACCGCAGCCCAACCACGCACCGCATCCTGCTAGCTGCTCGCCCTTATCTCTCTCCTGCTACTGCACCACCACGGTAAACCCGGCAGGTGAACCAGGGGCGACCTCCGCAGTAGCAGTTGATCCGTTTGGGCTTGATTCCGTCCCATCCGCCATCTGCGCCGTAGCCGCAAACGTATGCACCCCCGCCTTTAACGTGATCAGCCCGCTAGTCCCCGTAATCCCCGTAACCGCCGAATTCGCCCCACTTGGCGCCGTAATCGAATACAATTTCACCGGCGTCCCGCCCCCCGTAATGTCATAAATATTGAACTGCTTCACGCACCCGGTCGTAACCGTAGCGCTGCAACCGTTGTCCACCGTGAAGTCATAATTCAGCGTAGCCGTGACCGTATGCTGCGAAGCTGCCGCCCCCGCAAACCCTCCCGCCGACAAAATCCCCAGCATCCCACCCAAGAATATCTTCTTCATCCCTGTTCTCCGTGACCTCTGTGTCCTCTGTGGTAAATCGTCTTCTTCCCCAAAAACAAAAAAGCCCCGGCAATTTGCCGAGGCCAGCGACACGTCTCTACACCGGAAAGTATACCACATCTTCAATTACTGTCAAGATAAATCTTCGTACCCCTCAAGAATTCTTTCCCCCTCCCCTCCTACGTTCCATCTTGGGAATTGGCCCAGACGAACACCCCCAGCCGCTTTTCTTTCCGCTTTTTCTTTCTCTTGACAAACCGCCCACACCGGCGCATTTTCACATTTGCCGTCAGCCTTCCCCCCCAGAAAGCGGCAACCGATGTCCTTCTTCTGCCACCAAGTCAGCTACACCACAGACGCCCGTCACCGGCTTCTTCACGATCCTCATGATCGTATCGAAGCCATCCGCGCCCCCATCGAAAAGCTCGGTGGCAAGCTGCAATCTTCCTTCCTCACTCTCGGCCCTTTCGATGTCATGGTCATCGCCGAATATCCCGACCACATTTCTCCCGCCGCCATCTCCGTGGCCTTCTCCGATGGCGGAGCCATTGCCAGCATCCACACCATCCCTTTGCTTCCTTTAACGGAAGCTCGTGACCTGCCCTCCGACTCCCCGCGCGATCCTGCGCGAAGCGCTTTCGCAGCCTCCTCCGGCCGCTAACTATGGAGTGCGGGAGCCCAGCTCCCGCTTTCACCGACAAATCCCCGCCGCCCAAACGTTCCATCAAATTAGGCCACAACCTCAACGCGGTTCTCTAACCGTAATCGCCGTTTTTCTTCCGTCGTTCTTCGCTCCCCTTCCGTAAAACCGGGGAGCCGCAAAGCGAAGGGTTCAGCCAGAGCAGGCGCACCACCGCATCACGCGCCTTCAAATTCAATCTGGCCGGGCAGCGGACACACGTCGCTGAATCCGCCCCGATACGTTCTCTCCAGAATGAACCCTGCGCCGGGGGGCGCAGCCGCTGACGATAAGGAGAGTATCGCGCTGCGCCCCTCCTTTCTTATTTCTTGAGTCATGTGGGTTTTGTCCGTCATCCCGCCTGCCCTGAGCGTAGCCGAAGGGACCGGAGGCCAGCGCAGTTTGCTGGCCGGAGCGGAGGGACCGCGGCAAGACTCAAGCCCAACTCCAACCACCGCGACCATCTCTTCTTTCTCCCGCTCCTCTGCTAAACTTTTCCCATGTCCTCCCCGCAATCGCTCCCTCTCCTCGCCGACATCCGCCTCTACCCCATCAAATCTCTCGACCCCATCTCCGTCCCCGAAGCCCGCATCTCTCCCTCCGGCGGCCTGGCCCTCGACCGCGCCTGGGCCCTGTACTCCGTCGACGGCAAATGGGTCAACGGCAAGCGCACTCCCGCCATCCACCTCATTCGCGCCAACTATTCCCCCGACCTCCGCACCGTCACCCTCTCCGTCCCCAACGATCGCCGCAACATCCCCACGCGTACTTTCGACTTCCCCACCGCCCACGAAGACGCCGCCGAATGGTTCAGCGTCTTCTTCGAGCAACAGATCATCATTCGCCACTCCGAAAACGGTTTCCCCGACGACACCATCGCCAGCGGCCCCACCATCGTCTCCACCGCCTCGCTCGAATCCGTCTGCGAATGGTTCCCCACCATCCCGCTCGAAGAAGCCCGCCGCCGCTTCCGCGCCTCTCTCGAAATCAATGGAGTTCCTGCCTGGTGGGAAGATCAACTCTTCGGTGAAGACGAACGCAGCGTAATCCGCTTCCAAATCGGCGAAGTAAATTTCGAGGGCAGCAATCCCTGCGCCCGCTGCCCCGTCCCGCCTCGCAACCCGCTCACCGGCGAAAATCTAGATGGCTTCCAAAAACGCTTTACACAGCTCCGCGAATCCACCCTGCCCCCGTGGTCCCCCCGACCCCGCTTCGACCACTTCTACCGCCTATCCACCAACACCCGCGTAGCCCCGACCGAAACCAACAAATTCCTCCGCCCCGGCGACCCCCTCCGCCTCTCCTAATTCTTCCCTTAGTCCGACAATCGCTCCTTGTCTTCCTCCATGTCTTATGTAATATAGTGGTTACTAAACGTTTAGGATATCTATCGATGGGCAACTCACTCCAAGCCTCGAATTCAACTCCCTCATCCACGCCGCCACGTTACGGCGTGTGGAATGTTCCTCTCACCATCGGCGCCATTTCCATCGGATCCGCGATCCTCTTCACTGTGTTATTTGCTCTCTTGAAGGAACAGCGTGACGTCATTACCTTTGCTGCCGCTGCGGCTGTAGCGGCCGGCACCGTTGCCAGCGGTTACTATGCCTCTGCCACCGTGCGACAAACCGCTTCTATTCAGTCAGAAACCGCGCAAAAAACCTACGAAACCGCCCAGCGTGATTTCGAGCGCGAATCGATGGCAGGCGATGCCGCGCGCATCGCGGCCTCTCTCCGCATCATGGAACGCTGGAACGATCCACATTTTTATCCCATCCTAAAGAGTTGGCGCGTCGAGCGTCAGAAAATTCGCGATGATGTTCCAGTGGTTACCCGCGAACGTCTCGCGCAAAACGTCGAGAGCCGCGCGGTCGTCCAGGCCGTTCTCAATCGACTCGAAGAAATGGCCCTGGCGGTTCTTTATAATGTTGTTGACGAGAAAGTGCTCCGCGAATACTCAGAGACGAACGTTTTGGACACTTTTAGTATTTGTAGCGATTGGATCAAACACAAGCAGAAGGAGAACCCGGGAGCTTGGGTACAGCTAGAAGAGCTTTATGAGCGGTGGCGCCCAAGGGCAAAACCATCTGACAAATAAAACACAGTTAGTCGATCAGTATGCCACGCATCGAAACCTCGGCTGAGTAAGTCACATTTCCCAGCACCTTTACAGTACGTCCCCGCGTTCCCTGGGTCAACCTCCGCAATATCTTATGTATCGTATGCCTCCCTCCTGGCCCCTCACTCTCCCCCAAAATACTTCCGCGGCGGAAACATCCCCCTCCGCAAAATCTCCGCCCCACATCGCCGCCGGATCTCCTCCGACCAGTTCACCCATCCCCGCTCGCTCAATCCCAAAAAATGCCGCGCCCGCTCATACGGCGCCAATCCCAAATAATACAAACGAAACAGCACCATCCTCGACGCCCACTCCGGCCCCGCCAGCGCCGCCTGCCCCGCCAGCGCAAAATCCGCCACCCAATCTTTCATCTTCGGCCGCACGTCCGGCCGCCACTCGTATTTCGTCTCCATCTCCATATTCAGCGCGGCGATTCCCCGCTTCGACTCCATCACCTCCCGCGCCCCTCGATACACTTCCCAGCAAACATCAAACGCCATCTCCGGCTTGACGCTCATCTCCCCCTCCGATCTCTTTTCCTTTACCTCCTCAATCTCCTTAACGCCCTTTCTCTCCTCACACCTTCAATCTGTACTCCCACACCAGCTCCTCCTTCTCTTCCTCCCGCCTCCTTTTCTCCACCACCCATCCCCCGTACTCCTCCTTTCGCAAATGCCGCAACTGCGCCGAAATGCTCGCTGGCGGATACTTGGTCTTCGCCGCCAACTCCCCCAACGTCATCCACGACTCGCACTGCCCGGCCATTCTCAACACCTCGAGCAGGGTCTCCCTCTGCGGCCGCTTCTTGCGGCGAGCCGCTCGCCTGGCAGCCAGCAGAGGAGTCGGGGCACCACCCTCACGCATCAATTCCTGGCTCATTCCCCACCTCCTCCACGAACTTCGGTTCCTCCTCTTCGAAGTCTTCCTCCCACGCGCTGCGATCCGGGTCCTCGTAATCCCCCGCGCACCCACTGCAAGCCCCCTGCGGGTTTTCCTCGTTTTCCACAAATTTCCACAGCCCAGGTACCCCTCGATGACTAGTAATCATAGAGTTCCTAGTTGTACAGTACCCCGCGCATACGTTACTCAACAGGTACTGGAGAAATCTATGAATACCTGCCGCACCCAGCCGCCCTGGGAATTCCTTCTCACCGCTTCCCGCAATACTCTGCAAAGTTACGAGCTTTCTCGCCTCGGCCACGCCTCCAATCTCCGCAAGGAGATCGCTTCCCTCCTTGACCAGTGGCTCGACGAAAACGCCAACGCCATGGTCGCCCGCTGGCTTATCGAGCAGCGCGAGCGCACCGTGCGAGCCTCCGACCCCGAACCCGCGCCGGAGCCTTCCACTCCCGAAGCAACCGCTCCATCCAACGGCCATTCTGTGTCCGATAATTTTTTGGCGGATCGACTCGTTCGCCCACAAGTTTCCCGCCGGCGCGACTAAACTTTCGCCGGCCATTCGCGGCGAACAAAACGTCTCTTCACTGATTTTGCCCGGCTTGCCAACCGCAACGCCCGGACGGAAAGGTGTGCTCCCAACAGCCCTCGCTATGCGCCCGCCCATCCTCAGCCACGGCGGCCTCACAGCCGCCCCGCATCTCTGCGCTTCCCTTCCCCTCGGTTCCAAGCCCGCGTCCGCATTCCTCACAACGCACCTCCCGACGTTACGTCTTGGACCCTGTATATTTCTTAGAGGACTCTGTCTCCCTCCTGTAGCACAGCCATTCCTCGCTGTGCTCTTGGGTTTCTCTTCTCTGCGCAATCTCAGCGTCTTTGCGTTATCTGTTCTCTGTTGTTTTCTCTTCCCCAAAAACAAAAAGCGCTCCGATCTCTCGGAGCGCCTTTCCCAATTTCGATTTTCTAATTTCTATCCCTCATCCGACATTCTGTATCGCCGGCATCTCTCCCTTGGTGTTCTCCAGCATCTGCTCTTTCCGGTACACCAGCGAATTGATGTCATACGTCGCCAGCTCAAACCCATGACCGTGCGTAATCGCGTCTGTCGGGCAAGCCTCTACGCAATACCCACAAAAAATACAGCGCGAATAATCGATGTTATAAACTTTGGCGTACCGCTCCCCCGCCGAAATCCGGTTCACATCCGTATTTTCCGCCGCCTCAATGTAAATGCAGTTCGAAGGGCAAGCCGCCGCGCACAAAAAGCACCCAACGCACTTCTCCAACCCGCTCTCATCGCGGTGCAGCACGTGAATGCCGCGATACCTCGGCTGAAAATGCACCGGCTCGTGCGGATAGTTCTCCGTCACCGTCTTCCGGAACATATTCTTCCAGGTGACCGCAAACCCCTTCACCAAGGCCACCGTAGTCTCTGCCACTTCCCCGATTAAATTAGCCATAATCCCCATGTAGTGGCCGACCTTCAGGTCGGTCACCCAGAAACCCAAACCTAAACGCACATTCCCAAAACGAATTCCAAAGCCGTCAAATCCTAAAATCCCGCCCAATCCCAACTCCAACCGCCCCGCCAGTCTACCAAACCCCCGCCACTCCCTCCAAACATAGCAAACTCCTTGCCACGAGCCTCACCGCATCGGCCCTCCGATCCTTTACTTCCTTAACCTCCTGAACTTCCTTTACCTCAATCCCTCAATAATCTGTTTCCCATGAAATCTCCCATTCTCAATAAATATCTCCCCCGTATGCCGCCCCGCCACCACCACCCCTGCCAGATAAATACCCGCCACATTGCTCTCCAGCGTATTCGGATCCAGCGCCGGCCTCCGGCTCTCCGCATCCAGCCGCACTCCCAGCCCCTCAATAAATTCGTAATCCGGGTGATACCCCGTCAAGGCAAACACCTGCCGCACCGCCAGTTCCTGCACCCCCGCATCGTTCTCCACCACAATCCCGTCGCGCACAATCTCCTTCACCCGCGTGCTGAACAGCGCCTGAATCTGCCCCGCCTTGATCCGGTTCTCAATATCCGGCCGCACCCAATACTTCAACGAAGCACCCAGCTCCTTCGATCGCACCAGCAGCGTCACCCGCGCCCCGTTCCGATACAAATCCAGCGCCGACTCCACCGCCGAATTCTTTCCCCCAATCACCACCACATCCTGCTTCCAGAACGGGTGCGGCTCCGTGTAGTAGTGATTCACATGCGGCAAATGCTCCCCCGGCACGCCCATCTCATTCGGCAAATCGTAATACCCCGTCGCCACCACAATCTTCTTCCCGTGATACTTCTCTTCCCGTCCGCTCGCCGTCTCCGTCACCACCGTGAACGCGCGATCCTGTCCATCCACCCGCAACACTTTCTCAAACAGCCGCAGCTCCAGCTCGTAATGCTCCGTGCCCTTCCGGTAATATTTCAGCGCCTCCAGCCGAGTCGGCTTCTCCCCGCCGCAGACCATCGGCAAATTCCCAATCTCCAGCAACTCCGGCGTCGTAAAAAACACCATGTTCACCGGATAGTTGTAAATCGAATTGCACAAGCATCCCTTATCAATCACCAGCGCCCGCATCCCCACCCGCTTAGCCTCCATAGCGCAAGCCAACCCGGTAGGTCCCGCTCCAACGCAAACAATGTCATAAGTAGTCATAATCTCCGCATTCCGTGTAGGGCCCCCCTTCTGAGGCGGGCCGCTTTTTGTAGTGGTCGAACTTTAGATCGGCCATATTCCCGATATTCCGCCTAGCCCCGACCCTAATTCGAGTCTCGCCGTCTCCTCTCGGTTACGCATGGGCGAGTATATATAATAGATGCGAGGAGCCCTTCGCGGTCTGATGATGAAATCCCCTTATAAAGTCTATGTAATAGTTGATCGTCAATTTGGAGAGAAATTGGCGCTCCTTCCAACCGGGGAGCCGGTGTGGATCGTAGACACGCCCATAAACACGATGGTGGTGCAACGACTCTGGGGCCAAAACCAAACGAAGAAACACTTGGTGGGGATTACTACTTTCAATGACTCGACTACAGCTTCTCCAGAGGATTTGTTCCTGAATCAACTTGACGTCGTTGACCTCCACCACGGCCAGTATTCCGCTGATCCACCTTACACAATTCTGGAAGGGATCGGCACCACGCTTACCGGGAAGATCAAATCCGCATTATCTGACCTGGGATTCATCGAATTCACTTTCCTTCCGTCCGGTTTTTCTGCTTCCCGCCCTTTGCCGGAAAGTGAATAACGTCTGGGTACCTCTTCGCACTCTTAAATTCTAAACTATCAACTTTGAACTGCTAACTGCACTACTGCTGCCCAACCATCTCCAAAATCCCCACCAACTCCACCCGAAACCTTTCTAATTCCCCCAACAACTCCTCCGTAGCCGCCAACTCTTTCCCCTTCCAAACAAATACATCCCCGCCAGCCCGCTTCAATTTCACGCTCAAATTCCCATCCACCAAAAACGTCACCGGCACCAGTAGCTTCAACCCGCCATTCTCCACCGATCCCAGCACCCCCGCGCACTCCCCCTTCCGAAATATCAACGCCCGCTCATAAGGCGGAATCGCCATCGGCCGAAACCCCGCCTCCACCAACCACTCCACCACCCGCATCTGTCCCGCCGTCAATTCCATAATCCCCAAATTATACCTGCAGATACCGCCCTCGCCATCTCCGCTAACTCTGCGGCCCCTCAGCGAACTCTGCGGTAAAATCTTTCTTCCCTCCAAAAACAAAAAAAGCGGCGCAACCAACGCGCCGCCTCGAACTCTTATTCCCTCACTGGCCACTGGTCGCTGACCACCGGCCGCTCCTCTTCCTACGCCGCCGGATACTTCTCCTCCCCAGTCCCCTCCAACTGCTCCAATATCTCCCGCAGCGTCCGGATCAACTCATCCCGAGTCACATGGCTCTTCTTAAATTGCAGCCGAAACTTAAACGACTCGCTCTCCGGCTCAAACTGAAAAACAAACGGCTGCGGCCGAGGCGCCATTCCCTTCTCTTCATTCCGATCCTGTCGCGCCGCATCCCGCGTCAACCCGCCCTGCAAAATCTTCGCAAACATCTCCAGCATCTTCTTCTCGCTCGGCTGCCGCGCAATCTGCAACAGCAAACTCTTGCTGGTCACTCCGCTCTCAACGCACTTCTTCCGCAGCGCCTCCGGAATGCTCAACAACGCCATCGTCTCCGACACTGAAGCCCGCGACTTCCCAATCTTCTTCGCCAAATCCTCATGCCGGTATTCAAACGTCGTCGCCAGCCGCTGCAACCCATCCGCCTCTTCAAACGGAGTCAAATCCTTCCGCTGCATGTTCTCGATCAGCGCGATTTCCAGTGTCTCCGCGTCGTCCGCCATCTTCTCGATCGCAGGCACTTCACGCAGCCCCGCCGCCCGCGCCGCATGATACCGCCGCTCGCCCGAAATAATGTGGTAGGCATCCTCGCGCGCCACGTAGCGCACCAGCAACGGCTCCAGCACACCCTTCTCGCGAATCGAATCCGTCAGTTCGCGCAAATCGCCCAGCGCCTTTCGCGGCTGATCCGGATTCGGCCGGATTTGATCCACGGGGATCATCCGCCCAATCGCCGCTCCGCTATAACTTGTCAGTGATTCTACGTAGTGCGCGTCATGCCGCATCTTCAGCGTGACGGGCAACCCGGCTTTCTTCAACACGTTGGACGACCTCCGAAGCTAATTTTTTGTATTCCACCGCCCCCGGCGATTTGGGAGCAAAGGTCAAAATCGTCTCCTTGTACGCCGGGCTCTCTTCCAGCCGCACGTTCTTCCCGATCTTCGTCTTGAACAGCACTTCGCCAAACACCGCGCGAATCTGTCCGTGCGTATCCTTGGAAATATTCGTCCGCTTGTCGTACAGCGTGATCACCACGCCCAGCATCTTCAGTTGCGGATTGGGCCGCGCCCGGATCCGCTCGTACGTCTCCAGCAAATCGTCTGTGCCCTCAATCGCAAAATATGCCGCTTGAATCGGCACCAGCAGGTGCGTCGAAGCCACCAGCGCATTCACCGTCAATATCCCCAGCGACGGCGGCGTGTCAATCACCACATAATCGTAATCTTTCAGCACCGGCGCCAGCGCATCCTTCAACCGGTACGGCGCGTCAAACTGCCCCGCCAGCACCGTCTCCAATTTCGCCAACGCCAACCGCCCGCTGCCCACATTCAGCATCGGATCGCTCGTCGGCTTGATCACTTCCGACATCGGCGTATGCGCATCGCCCAGCACGTCGAACATCGACGACGCCACATCCCCCAAGCTGAAAAACGCAATCGTCGTATTCGCCTGGGGATCCAGGTCAATCAGCAGCGTGCGCCTTCCTTTATGGGCAATCGCCGCGGCCAAATTGATCGCCGTCGTCGTCTTTCCGACGCCGCCCTTCTGATTTGCAATCGTAATAATCGCGGTCATCTCGGCGCTATCTCCACTCACACACACGTCGCGTGAGGCACGGGGACTACTCTCATTCTATGGGTTGTTATGCCGGCAGACAGGACCCGAGGCATACGCCCACTCTACGTTTCAACCAAGCAATTCGCAAGCCAAAAGTAGAATTTCCAATTCCCCCAGTGGAAATCTCCCCAGTGGCACACGCTTTAGCCTCCACACTCTTGGGGTCTTCTTCTCGCTTCAATCTTCGCAGTAGCGCTGGGCTTTCAAGCCAGCCTCTTGGGGTTTCTTCTCCTCCGAGCTCAGCGCCCCTTGCGTCTCTGCGTTAGGTTCTCTTTCTTCCCCAAAAAACAAAAACGGCACGCCAACAACCGTGCCGTTCTGAAACCCGTCTCCTGCTAGCTGTTATCTGCTATCTGTTATCCCTCTCACAGATTACCGATGACTGATTACTCTCTTCTAAAACTCCACTCCCCAAAAATCCCCCATCTCATTCTCAATTTCCAACCCCAACTCCCATCCCTTCCGCCCCTCATGCCCTCTCCAAATCAATTTCGCTTCCGTGGACTTCCCCGTTCCCAAATGAATCACCCGCATCTTCTGCCCGATCGGAAACCCCTGCTCCACAATCGCCAAACACCCCTTCGGGCTAATATCCACCGTGTACCCCGGAGCCTGCAAAGTCCTTCCGCCCTCCAGCCATTCCACGGTCAATTCAATCCGCGAATTCAGCCGAACACCCGCCCGAATCTGCTTCCGCCGAGCCTCTTCTGCCAACTGGTCCGTCCACGCCACAGTCCTCTCCCCGCACTCAACACCAGCCTCAATCCGCCAGCAGAGCGCTCCCTCCCAATGTCACTCGGGAAAACACACCCCGATCAATATCCCACGCTATCCACCCCATTCCCCACCGTCAATGGAACTTCCCTCCCATCTTCCCCAACCAGTAACCAAGGGATTGGGTGCCGTACCCTTCGGTTTTAAGGGTGCGGGTTTTTCTTCCCATTTTCCTTTTTACATTTTCGAACTTCCCCACGTTTGGCCCCGCCGCCCTGGGAACGCCACCTCTCCCCCATCCCGCGGGTTATGCGGGATGAATCTCCCAATTGGCACTCCCTACTTTGCTTCCTTTCCCTCCTTCACTTCCTCTACCTCCTTAACCTCCTTTCCCTTACACTCTCCTATTCCCCATGCTCTCCTGGCCCACTCTGCGCTCCGAACTCCGCCCCACCCTCCACCTCGCCATCCCTCTCGTCCTCGCCGAAATCGGCTGGATCAGCATGGCCATCGAGGACACCATGTTCGTCGGCCGCCTTCCCAACAGCGCCCAATCCATCGCCGCCGTCAGCATCAGCTCCAGTCTCTACCTGGTCTTCGTCTTCTTCGGCGAAGGCCTCCTAATCGGCTTGGACACCCTGGTCTCCCAATCCTTCGGCGCCGGCGACCAACCCGACTGCTACCGCTCCCTGATCAACGGCATCTACCTAAGCTTCGCCCTGGCGCCCCTCCTCCTCATCCCAGTCTGCCTGCTCCCCAACATCTACGACCGCTTCGGCGTAGCCCCCGACGTCGCCCCCTTGGCCCGCCCCTACATGTACACCCTTGCCTTCGCCATCCTGCCTCTCCTCCTCTATTTCACCTTTCGCCGCACGCTCCAAGGTATGAATCTCGTCCGCCCCATCGCCTTCGCCCTGATCACCGCCAACATAATCAATCTCCTCGGCAACTACATCCTCGTCTTCGGCCACTGGGGCTTCCCCATGCTAGGAGTAGTCGGCTCCGGCATCGCCACCGCCATCTCCCGCACCTATCTCGCCTCCGTCCTCATCGTTTTCCTCCTCTGGTATGACGCGCGCACCCACACCGGCCTACGCCAAATCTCCCTGCGTCCCGACGCCGCCCGCATCCGCCGCCTCATCGCCCTCGGCCTTCCCGCCGCCATCCAACTCACTGCCGAAGTCAGCGTCTTCGCCGCAGTAGCCTCGCTAATCTCCCGCCTCGGCGCCATTCCCCTGGCCAGCCACCAAATCGCTCTCAACACCGTAGCCTTCACCTACATGGTCCCTCTCGGCATCTCCTCCGCAGCCGCCGTCCGCGTAGGCCAAGCCATCGGACGCCGCGATCCCATCGGTGCAAAAAACGCCGGCAACACCGCCATCCTCCTCGGCGCCGCCTTCATGTCCGCCATGAGCGTCGTCCTTCTAGTCGTCCCCCAATACATCGCTCGCATCTACACCAACAATCCCGTCCTCATCCGCACCGCCGTCAGTCTCCTCGCCGCCGGCGCCGCCTTCCAACTCTTCGACGGCATCCAAACCGTAGCCACCGGCGCCCTCCGCGGCACGGGAGACACCCGCACCCCCATGCTCTGCCACTTCTGCGCCTACTGGCTCATGGGACTTCCCTTCGGTGCCTGGCTCTGTTTCCGCCGCCACTGGGGCCCCCTGGGCCTCTGGGTCGGCCTAAGCGCCGCCCTAATCCTGATCGGCATCCTCCTCCTAGCCTTCTGGCGCCGCCGCCTCCACCACCTCCCCATCTAGTGGCACGGGCACTCCTGTTCACCCTGAGCAATGCCGAAGGGCCTCTACCCTTGGGTTTCTGTTGCCCGTGTAGGGGCGGGTTTATCCCGCCCTCTTGGGTTTCTCTTCTCCTCTGAACTCCGTGTCCTGTGCATCTCTGCGTTAGTTTTTCTTTTCGACCCAAAAAACAAAAAACGGCACGGTCCAAAACCGTGCCGCCACCCGCTTCCTGCTATCTGATCGCTGTTATCTGTTATCCCTCTTCCACCTACATCTTGTACCGCCCTAAATCCTCATCGCTCAACCCTTCCAAATAATTCCTCAACTGCTCATTCGAGCTCCGCTCCGACAGCGCCGTAGCCACCTTCGAATTCTTCAACACCGTCTCATCCACAAAAATCGGGCAATCCACCCGCAACGCCAAAGCCAGCGCATCGCTCGGCCGAGAATCAATACTCATCAACTCTCCATCCCGCTCCACCCAGATCAACGCAAAAAACGTATCATCGCGCAAATCGTTTACCACAATCTTCTGCACGCGTACATCCAACCCCAGCAGCACATTCTTCAGCAAATCGTGCGTCATCGGCCGCGGCGTGGACACCTTCTCAATCTCCAGCGCAATCGCGTTCGCTTCGTACGCGCCCACCCAGATCGGCAACACCGACTGCCCCTGCACATCCTTCAACACCACAATCGGCATCTGCGTAACCGGATCCATCATCAGGCCGCGTATCTTCATTTCCACTTCCATCGCGCCCCCTATCCCCCGTGCCGATCTACCTGCCAACCCTAAACTCTGCCGCCACTATGGCACAGCCATTCCTGGCTGCGCTCTCGGGTTACTCTTCTCCGTGTACTCTGCGCTCCTACCTCTGCGCCCTCCGCGTTAAATCTCTCTCCGTCCGCTCTTCTCTGATCTCCTAGCTCCCACCAACCATCTCCCCAATGAGGCAATGCGGCATCGCCGAAACCACCTTCACCTGCACGTAGTCTCCCAGAATGTTTTCCGCCTGGGAAGTAAAATTCACCACCCGATTCGAACTAGTATGCCCCGACCACTGACTTGCCCTGACACCGGAAGGGTTCTCCCGCCGCGATTTCCCGTCCACCAGCACCTCCACCGTCTCTCCCACCACTTTCTCATTCCGCACCCGCTGAATCTCCCGCTGTCGATCCATCAAAATCCTCAGCCGCCGCGCCTTCTCCTCCTCCGAAATCGCGTCCTCCATCTTCAACGAAGGCGTATTCGGCCGCGGCGAATACTTGAACGCAAACACGCTGTCATACTGCACCTCATCCAGCAAACTAAGGGTTTCCTCAAAATCCTCTTCCGTCTCCCCCGGAAATCCCACAATCACATCCGTCGTAATACTAATCGGCCGCCGCGCCGCCTTAATCAACGCAATCTTCTCCAAATACTCTTCCCGCGAATACGTCCGCGTCATCGCTCGCAGCATCCCCGTCGACCCGCTCTGCACCGGCAAATGCACGTGGTCGCAAATCGTTGGATGCGCCTCAATCGCCTCCACGATGTCCTTCCCAAAATCCCGCGGATGCGAAGTTGTAAATCTCAACCGCCGAATCCCCTGCACGCCCGCCACAGCCACCAGCAATTCCGAAAACCGCATCTTCCTCGCGCTCGGGTCCGCATACGAATTCACCGTCTGCCCCAGCAACTGCACTTCGCTGTACCCCGCCTCCGCCAGCCGCCGCACCTCTTCCAATATCGACGCGCTAGCCCGGCTTCGCTCCGGCCCACGAGTAAACGGCACCACGCAATACGAACAAGCCTTGTCGCAACCTTCAATAATCGTCAGATACGCCCGCCACGGATTGTCCCGCCGCGTAATCTCCGTCTCAAACGTCTCGTCGGTATCCGTATCGAGCCCGGTCACGCGCCGGTTCCCCGCTTCCAACTCCGCAAGCAACTGCGGCAACTTCCGGTAACTCGCCGACCCGCAAACCAAACTAACCCACGGCGCCCGCTCAAAAATCTCCTCCCCCTCCTGCTGCGCCACGCACCCCAACACCCCAATAATCTTCCCCCCGCCCGCATTCACAATCTTCCTCTGACTCGGGTGCTTCTTTGCCAATGCAGAAATATCTCCGTGACCTCTGCGGCCCTCCGCGGCCTCTGTGGTGAACTCCTTCTCTTTTCCCTCCCCCGCCGGCCGCAACTCCCCCAACCGTGAAAACACTTTCTGCGCCGCCTTCTCCCGTATCGAACAAGTGTTAAACAAAATCACCCGCGCCGCTTCCGGCGTCTCCACCTGCTGGTACCCCCGCCCCAACAAAACCCCCGCCACCTTCTCCGAATCGTGGTCATTCATCTGGCACCCAAACGTCTCCAGATAAAACGTCGCCCCGGCAACGCCGGCATGCTGTAGGGGCGGCTTTAGGCCGCCTTCTTGGGTTGCCCCCTCCCCACGCACACCCGTACCGATTAACCGTTCCAACCCAATATCGAAACTCTTTCCCATATCACCTCACTCTACCACACGCCCATTTGCCCCGCGCCCACCCTCACGCGGCCCGCTTGATCGTCAATTTCGCCGTATACCCAAGCGCGTAAAGCACTCGCAACAACAAATCCGTCGACACATTCTTCGTATTCCGGTTCAATATCGCCGTCACCCGCGTCCGCGAGCTCTTCGCCAGCCGCGCCACCTCCGCGTGCGTCAACTTCTTTCGCGCCACAATCTCCACAATCTTCGAGTTCAACTCGCTCCGCAGCGCAATCTCCGCGCCATCCGCCGGAGTAAGGCCAAGCGCATTCGCCAACTCCTTTGAATTTCGCACCACCACCGGTTTAATCCTCTTCATTGAGCAACTCCTTCCGCACCTCAACCGGAAACGATCGAATCGCTTCCCTCGCTGCGGGATGAAAGACCGCCGGCCTCATTCCTTCAATGTCTCACATCTGAGACATGTCCGCAACCTCCACGAACCCATCCGTTCCTTCACTTCCTTTACCTCCTCAACCTCCTTTACCTCCCGTCTTCACGTATGCCGTTACAAACAGCACCCCCAACGTCAAATCTGTCGCCCCAAACACCAGATCCGTTCGATGCATTCTCCCCTGCATCACCAACACCACCACGGCCACTCCATACGTAAACTTCTCCACCATCGACGGAATCATCATCGGCCGCAACCTCACCGGATTCGCCCCAATAAACAGAAACGCAATCTGCCAAGCCAGCGCACACCCCGCAAACCCATAATAAAATCCCGGGTGAGTAATCACCGGCGGATCCTGCTTCCCAATCAGATCAAACAAAAAATACAACGGCGCAATCACCACCACTCCCCAAATCCCCGCCACCCAAAACACCACCTTCGCAAATTTCATCGCCGCCTCCGCTTCCTGTTATCTGTTTTCTGTTATTTAATTAGCCCATTTCCGCTCTCACCCTGCATCCCCTCACAACACACCCGCATCTCATACCTTTTGACCATGCCCAACCCGTATGCTACGTTCAATTTGTCTATAAAAATCCCGCTCTCCCAAGGAGACAGACATTCTTTTTCTCCTAACTGCCATCTTCATCGGTAATATTTTTGATATCCTCGCGCAAACTGGCTGGGTCGCCCGCGGCGTACTCGCCATCCTGCTCTTCGCCTCGCTCATCTCCTGGGCCCTCATCTTCCAGAAGACCGGCCTCTTCAGCCGCATCCGCCGCCAAAGCGATCAATTCCTCAAAATCTTTCGCGCCACCAAGGGCGTCGCCAATCCCCAAGGACTCGTCTCCGCCGGCTCGCCCTTCGCCAACGTCTACGCCGCCGGCTACCGCGAACTGCAATCCCAGGTCACCGGCACCGGCAATCCCACTCCTGTAAAACTTAAATCCATGCAAGCCGTCACCGTCAGCATGCAACTCGCTGCCGCCGACGAAGTCCGCCGCGCCGAAAAAGGCATGTCCTGGCTCGCCACCACCGCGGGAGTCACTCCCTTCATCGGCCTCTTCGGCACCGTCTGGGGCATCATCGACGCCTTCTCCGGCCTCGGCACCTCCGGCTCCGCCAGCCTCCGCGCCGTCGCCCCCGGCATCGCCGAAGCACTCGTCACCACCGCCGCCGGCCTCTTCGCCGCCATCCCCGCCCTAATCGCCTACAACTATTTCCTCCAGGACATCCGCGACCTGGCCCAGCGCCTCGATACCTTCGCCCTCGAATTCGCCGCCCAAATCGAAAAAACCTTCACCTAACAATGCGCATCAACATCCAACACGATTGTCATCCTGAGCGCGCCTTTCGCGCGAAGGGCCTCAACCGACCCGCTCGCAGAAAACTCTCCGTGAACTCTGTGCTCCTCCTCTGTGCCCTCTGTGTTAAAACTCTTCTCTTCGCCGGCCGCTGGTCGCCGGCCACTGGTCGCTGAACGCCATGCCCACACTCCAAAAATCCACCCAAACCTCCCTCTCCGAAATCAACATGGTTCCCTTCATCGACGTCGTCCTCGTCCTCCTCATCATCTTCATGATCACCGCCCCCATCCTCCAATCCGGCATCGAAGTCGACGTCCCCAAGACCCACACCGTAAAAGAAATCACCGAACAGCGTCTAGTCGTAACCATCGACAAGAACCAGCGCATCTACCTGGGCAACGATCCCATCAACATCCACCAACTCGCCGACAAAATCAAAAAGCAACAGAAGCATGCCGGCGACGCCATCTTCCTCCGCGCCGACGAAACCGTTCCCTTCGGCGCCTTCGCCACCGTCATCGACGCCCTCCGCCAATCCAACGTCTCCAACATCAGCATCGTCACCCAACCCATAACCGACCGCACCCCCTGAACATGCGCATGGCTAGACGCGATTCCTACCAAACTGTCATCCCGACCGGAGGCCCGCGCCTTTTGCGGGCCGGAGCGGAGGGATCTGCTTTTCCCTCTTCTGCGATTCTCAGCGTCCTCTGCGTCTTTGCGTTATCCTTATCTCTTTCCGATTACTGATGACTGTTTACTGATTACTTTCTTCAATGGACTACGCCGCCAACAACTACGACGACTACACCTTCAAGCGCTTCCTCGGCTATTCCGCCTGGCTCCACATCGGCCTCACCGCCGTAGCCCTCCTCAGCATCTGGCTCCAGCGCTCCGGCAACTCCTGGGGTGGCGTAGGTGGCGGCGACACCGGCGTAAGAGTCAGCCTGGTCGGCAGCGCCGGCATTCCCATGCCGCAGCCCACCGTCCCCACCACCAGCGACACCGTGGATCCCACCAAAGGCCTAGCCAAGGAAGAGCCCAAAAAAGAAGAACCCAAAACCGACTCCACCCCCATTCAAAAATTCGACAAAAACAAACCTCTTCCACCCTCCAAACAATCCAAAGTTTTCGAAAACAAAACCCCGCCTCCGCCAAACGCCATCCCCTACGGCAAAGGCGGCCAGATGAACGTCCCCACCGGCTACTCCGACTCCCCCGGCGCCTACTCCAGCGGCCTAGCCGTGCAAGGACAGGGCGGCGGCGATTTCGCCACCCGCTACGGCTGGTACATCGAATCCGTTCGCCGCGCCATCAGTCAAAACTGGATCCAATCGAGCATCGATCCCTCCGTCCGCGCCGCCCGCCAAGCCCACTCCGTCGTCGCCTTCCGCATCTATCGCAACGGCACCATCAACAACATTCGCCTGGACACTTCCAGCGGCAACCGCTCCATGGACGATTCCGCACAGCGCGCCCTCCTCAGCATCGACAAACTCCCCGCTCTCCCCGCCGACTACTCCGGCGCCTACGTCGACGTAACCTTCGACTTCGACCTAGGCATGATCAAGTAGGGGCGGCTTTCGGCCGCCTTCTTGGGTTTCGTTGTTACGCTACCGAACAAATGAACTTGAGGGTGCCCCACCCTTGGTTTCTAAGGGTGGGCTCTTACGACCCAGCGCCACCCAATTTCCGATCCTCCTTCTTCTCTGCTTCCGTCCTCTCGGGTGAATTTTCTCTTCTCTCCAGAACTCCGCGGCCTCGGCACCTCTGTGTTGTGTTTTTTCTTCTCTTTTTCTTATCTTTCCACCGCACCCACTCTCAAATTGCACTAAACTATTTCTTCAGCCCAATCCCCCCGGAGGCCAACTTGCCCGTAAATTTCCGCCAACTAATCTCCCGCTCGCTTCTCCTTTACTTCCTTTCCCTCCTTCCGTTCTCCTTAACCTCCTTTGCTCAAGACTGGTTCCGCACCGGCACCGGCCTAGGCGTCGAAAAACCCCGCATCGCCGTAGCCGACTTTGCCCCCCGCGCCGACCTCGCCAAATCCCACGCCGCCCTCTTCACCCAAACCGTCCGCGACGACCTCTCCTTCTCCGGCGTTATCGACCTCGTCTCCCCCAGCTTCTATCCCGCCCAAGTTCCTTCCATGCCCCAGGAGCTCCAGAAACTCACCTGGACCGATCCTCCCCTCAATGCCAACTTCGTCGCCTTCGGCAATCTCACCGAATCCCCCTCCGAAGTCGCCATTTCCGCCTGGATGTATGACGTCCGCAGCCCCTCCAACGAAGCCGTCGTCGGCAAAATCTATCGCGGCGCTCCCACCGACGCCCAAGTCCGCAAATTCGCCCACCAGTTCGCCGACGAAATCATCTCTAAACTTTCCGGCGGCTTTCCCGGAGTAGGCTCCACGCAAATCGCCTTCATCAGCGCCCGCACCGGCCACAAAGAACTCTGGGTCATGGATTACGACGGCGCCAACCAGCACCCGCTTACCTCGCTCGGCTCCATCTCGCTCACTCCGCGCTGGTCTCCCGACGCCTCGCGCATCGCCTTCACCTGCTTCGCCCCCGCCAACAGCGTCATCAGCGCGCAAATCTGCATGTACTCCTTCGACTCCAATAAGCTCGTCTCCTTCGCCCGCTACAAAGGCACCAACACTTCCCCTGCCTGGTCGCCCGACGGTTCGCAGGTCATGTTCTCTTCCGCCATGCAGGGCAATCCCGCCCTCTACGTCTCTGACGCCAGCGGCAATCGCCCCAAGCGCCTCACTTTTTCCAACAGTGGCGCCGATACTTCTCCCGCCTGGAATCCCAAGACCGGCCAATCCGTCGTCTTCGTCAGCGATCGCGGCGGCATTCCGCAGCTCTACATGATGAACGCCGACGGCACCAACACCCAGAAACTCGATCTTCCCGACATGGGCTATGTCATCGATCCCGCCTGGTCTCCCAACGGCCAGCTCGTCGCCTTCAGTTGGCGCCGCCCCTCCGGCAATTACGATATCTACGTCATGGACGTCGGCTCTCGCCGTACCATCGAACTCACTCGCGACTCCGCCCGCAACGAACGCCCCAGCTGGGCCCCCGACGGCCGCCACATCGTCTTCGAATCCACCCGCACCGGCAACCGCCAAATCTGGACCATGCTAGCCGACGGCTCCCAACCCCACCAACTAACCCTGCAAGGCCACAACGAATCCCCCAACTGGTCCTCCAAGTAACCCGTGTAGGGGCGGCTTTAGGCCGCCTTCTTGGGTTTCGTTGTTACGCTACCCAACAAATGAACTTGAGGGTGCCCCACCCTTGATTTGTAAGGGTGGGCTCATACGATCTAAAACCACAGAATTTCCGTTCTGCACTTTTCTCCGTGTCCTCTGAGGCCCCTCTGTGAACTCTGTGTTGAACTCTTTTCCCCGTTTTTTCTTTTCCCCCACAATCTGTAAACTGTAAACTGTCAACCAACTCCACCGAGGCCAACACTCTTGTCGACCCCCACAAACCGAGTCCTCTCCGGCATGCGCCCCACCGGCCGCCTCCACATCGGCCACTACTTCGGCGCCCTGCAAAACTGGGTCCGCCTCCAATCCGATCCCTCCTATGAATGCTTCTACTTCGTCGCCGACTGGCACGCCTTAACCTCCGACTACGCCGACACCTCCGCCATAGCCGAAAACTCCCTCCAAATCACCATCGATTTCCTGGCCTCAGGCCTAGACCCCACCAAATCCACCATCTTCCTCCAGTCCCAAGTCCCCGAACACGCCGAGCTCCACCTCCTCCTCTCCATGATCACGCCCATAGGCGAACTCGAGCGTATCCCCACGTATAAAGAGGCGTTGGAGAACATTGCTGACAAGGACCTTCACACCTACGGCTTTCTCGGTTACCCCACCCTGCAAACCGCCGACATCGTCATGTATTCCGCCGCCGGTAAAGGCCTCCTGGTCCCCGTCGGCGAAGACCAGGTCTCCCACGTCGAATTTAGTCGACAGATTGTCTCGCGGTTCAACTTTTTCTATGGATTAAATCTCGACTACAGCATCTTCGATCCGAAGAACGAGCCAAATTTACGAAGGTTGTACGACCGAGCGCCCGATACGCTTATTGAAAAGGAATCTTGGAAGGGAAGGTCATTCGTCGATCACTTTGTCTCGGTCCTAAACCGCGTTGCATTCGATAATGCCGCCCGTCGCCTGGCTCAAAAGGCTGGAATCAGGAATTTTCTGGAGGATTTGGGACCTGATGCTAGATTTTTCCGTTTCGTTCCAGTCTTGACCGAGCCCTCCGCCCTCCTCACCCCCACTCCCCGCATCCCAGGCCTCGACGGCCGCAAAATGTCCAAATCCTACGGCAACGCCATCACCCTCTCCGAATCCGACGACGACATCCGCAAAAAAACCAAAGTCATGGTCACCGACCCCGCCCGCAAACGCCGCACCGACCCCGGCAACCCAGACATCTGCCCCGTCTACGACTGGCACAAACTCTTCTCCACCGAACAACGCGACCCCAACCGCCTAACCTGGGTCCGCCAAGGCTGCACCACCGCCTCCATCGGCTGCATCGAATGCAAATCCCACATGGCCGAAAACCTAATCAAATGGATCGAACCGGTGCGCGAACGTCGCGTTCAATACGAAAATAGTCCGAAGGACGTCCTAAGAATCCTAGACGAAGGCAGCGAAAAAGCCCGCGAGTCAGCAAAGCTGACGATGCAAAGAGTCCGCGACTCCATCTTCCACTGGCCCCAGAAACGCTCCGCGCTGTAGGGGCACGATAAATCGTGCCCTCTTGGGTTTCCCGACCACCACCACCCGCCTGCAGTCCTCCTCTTTTCCTTTACCTCCTTTACTTCCTTATCCTCCTCAACCTCCTGTAAACTACCTCCACCAATGGCCTCTCCCTACAAAATCCACATCCCCATGTACGAAGGTCCCCTCGACCTCCTGCTCGACCTCATCAAAAAGCAGGAAATGAACATCCACGACATCCAAATCTCCAAAATCACTTCCCAATACCTCGACTACCTCCACCAGCTCGAAGTCCAGAACGTCGACGTCTCCGCCGAATTCATCTATATGGCCGCCACCCTCATCTACATCAAGTCCAAAATGCTCCTCCCGCCCGATCCCCTCGCCTCCACCGAAGAGGAATCCGCCGACCCCCGCGAAGAATTAGTCCAGCGCCTAATCGAACACGAAAAATTCAAAAACGCCGCGCAACTCCTCTACCAAAAACAGCAAATCGAAGAAAACGTCTGGTCCCGCCCCGACAAATCCCTCTACAACGACGAAGGTACCGAAGGCGAACTAGTCGTCTCCCTGGTCGATCTCGTCCGCGTCTTCCAGCAAGTCCTCGAGCGCAAAAAGGAAGTAGTCCGCATCGAGCTAACCCACGACGTCTTCACCGTAGCCCAGATGATCGCCCAGCTCCGCAGCCAAATCCTGGCCAGCGATACCGCAACCGTCAGCCTCATCCAATTCTTCGAAGCCTGCCCCTCCCGCCACGCCATGATCGTAGCCTTCCTGGCAGTCCTCGAAATGGTCAAGCTCCAAGCCGTAGGCCTAGTCCAAGAAAAACAATTCGCCGACATCCTAGTAAAGAAAGCCAAAGCCTTCGACGTAGCCTTCGACGAAAACGGCGCCATCCTCCACATCGACCAGGAATACCAATAACCGGAACGGGGCAGGGACAATGACACAAGATGCAGAACTACCCCTTACGAAAGTAGTGATGTTTGCGCTTCTTTTTGCTGGCACTTGGTTCTCTTTTGATGGCGTTCATCGACATTGGGCGTATATATGCTTGATTGCGTTCCTTTGTCTTTGCGTACTCTTTGCTTATCGCCAGAGACCGCGTAAACAAGATCCCAATCGATAGCTCTGTAGAACAGCCACTCCTTCCTGTCCTCTTTGATCAAAGTTAAGCCACTTACCAAATGAACTTGAGGGTGCCCCACCTTTCGCGCCTTTTGCGATAGGTGGGCTCTTACGACCTAAAGCCACAAAGTTTCCGCTCTCCTCTTCTCAGCGTTCTCCGCGTTCTCAGCGAACTTTGCGTTAAACTCTTCTCTTCGATCCCCAAAAATAAAAGCGGCACGCTCCAATCACGTGCCGCCACCTTCTTCCTATTTTCCAATTTCTATTTTCGAATTTCCTCCACCTGCTCAGTCGCCACCCGTCTCGCCTCCGCATCCGCCGCCAACACATCCTCCATCGACGAAAACTTCCCCCGAGGCGTCCTATCCAAAACCCTCTCAATCACTTCCGCAATCCCCGGGAATTTCAATCTCCCCTCCAGAAACGCGGCCACCGCCACCTCATCCGCCGCGTTCAGAGCGCAAGGCCAAGCCCCGCCCTTCCTCATCGCCTCCCTCGCCAGCCGCAAACACGGAAACCTCCGCGTCGAAGCCTTCTCAAAATCCAACCTCTTCAATTTCTTCCAATCCAACTGCACCCCAGCCGTAGCCACCCGCGCCGGATACGTCAGCGCATACTGAATCGGCATCCGCATATCCGTCGGCCCCAACTGCGCTAGCACCGACCCATCCACATACTCCACCATCGAATGAATCGTCGACTGCGGATGAATCACCACCTCAATCTGATCCGGCCTCACGCCAAATAACCACCGCGCCTCAATCACCTCAAATCCCTTGTTCATCATCGTCGCCGAATCAATCGTGATCCGGTTCCCCATCCGCCAGTTGGGATGAGCCAAAGCCTGCTCGGTAGTCACATTCGCCAGATCCTTCAGCGGCGTCTTCCGAAACGGCCCGCCCGAAGCCGTCAAAACAATCCGCAGCACCTCCGCATGAGTCCCGCCCCGCAAACACTGATGCACCGCGTTATGCTCGCTATCCACCGGCAGAAGCGCCTTCCCAGATTTCGCAACCGCCGCCATCACCAATTCCCCAGCCGCCACCAAAACTTCCTTATTCGACAGCGCAATCACCTTCCCCAGCTTGATCGCCTCATAAGTAGCCTCCAGCCCCACCACGCCCACCGCCGCCGACACCACAATCTCCGCCGCCCCATGCGTCCCCACCGCCAGCATCCCCTCGCGCCCATAATGAATCGCCGGCAACGGCGCGACGCCCTTCTCACGCAGTTTCGTCGCAAGCTCGCTTGCGAGCGCAGCCGTCCCCACCGACACCACCTCCGGCCGGTGCGCCACAATCTGTCCCACCATCACTTCCAAATTCGTTCCGGCCGCCAGCCCCACCACCCGAAACTCCCCCCCCAAAGCCTCCACCACGGCCAAAGTCTGCCGCCCAATCGATCCCGTACACCCTAAAATTGAAATGTTCCTCATCGTGTAGGGGCGGCTTTACGCCGCCCTCCCCTCTTCTCCGTGTCCTCTGCGGCCCCTCTGCTAACTCAGTGGTGAAATCTTCTCTTCTCCGAAATTTAAGGCTTATAGCTTACAGCTGATGGCTCTCAGCTCTCTTCCTACCTCATCCCCGGATTCACCAAAACCAGGTAATACCAAATCACCGGAATACACAAAATCAGCGCATCAATCCGATCCAAAACTCCCCCATGCCCCGGCAACAACCCTCCCGAATCCTTAACCCCCGCCGACCTCTTATACGCCGACTCCAGCAAATCCCCCATCTGCCCCGCCACATTCCCGATCACCGCCATAGCCACCAAATGCCCAATCGGAATCCGAATCCAATAACTGAACGCCCAAGCCACAATCAACGACCCCGCCATACTCCCAACCGACCCCTCCCAAGTCTTCTTAGGCGAAATGTGCGGCGCCAAAGGATGCTTCCCCACAGCCCGCCCCACAAAATAAGCCGCAGTATCCGCCGCCCAAGTAACCACCAGCGCAAACAGGAGGATGCGGGGACCAGATATTGGATATTTGTGTAATTGAACAGCAAACGATAATGGAAACGCTACGAGAAGAAGGGCACTTGAGGAAATCCCCGCTGAAGAAAGCGCCTCAACAAGCGGGCGGCGAGTAAATAGAGTCAAAACTGTGAGACCCAATACGAAAATGAAAAGGATGTTCAGTATCGTTAGATGGACGGTATTAAAAGGAGTGAAATCGGAGTTGAGAATCTGAAAGCCCAATATTATGCGCTCTTCGCCGAAGCCCGGGGCAAGGAGCTGAAAAAACTGGGCCATGACAAAAGCCACAGCACAGAAGATCGTCCAAGCTCGATAGGCGCGATGGCCGATGGAGGCGCCCAACGCAAAATACTCCCACAGCGCCAGCACCGTAACCACCGCCGTAGCCGCCGCCACCGCCCACGTCGGCGTAAACAGCACCAACGCCACAACCGCAGGCATCAACACCAGCGCCGTCAACACCCGTTTCCAAGTCATCCAAACAGTCCTTACCGGCCGCCCACGCCAAACCGGCCAATCTACAAATGAGAGTGGAATACCTACAGAATTATAACAGTCACACGCGCCCGAAGGGCGGTGTAGGGGCGGCTTTAGGCCGCCTTCTTGGGTTTGGCTCAACTCTAGAATATACTCGCCGAATTCTATTCTCCGCCGACCCCGCTCCCCACACGCTTTTCTGCACCCTTATGCGGAGGAACAAATATCGCGGCGGGACGCTGAAACTCTCGCCACTCGAAAACGAACGAGCCAGAGAAAGGCCAGCCATAGACGTCTTCCGACAATCCGGCGCGTACCGGATTCTCAAAAATATAGGCCGTAACCGAACCGCAGTCTTCACTGGAACGAACGATGTGCTCGTAAAAACCCTTCTGCCAAGCTTCGAACACCCCGAACTGACGAAACTCCCTCGCCGAGCATCCCTTGAATCCCCGAACCATCTCCGAAAGACTCGCCTCTGGCGCCTTCCCGGCCAACAGGAAATGGCAGTGGTCCGGCATGAAACAGTACGCGTGAACCTCGAATAAAAACCGCTGGCCTTGCAGGCGCAATACCCCAACCGCGGATTCCACTATCTCCGCAGTCGTAAACAGTCTCCTCCGCTCCTTCGCGCAGATAGTCACGAAGTAACCTCGAAACCCCAAATAGTAGGGTTGGGGCAGTCGCACCGCTTTTCGCTGGATTTCCGGCATGTAGGGGCGGCTTTAGGCCGCCTTCTTCTCTGATTCCGTCGCGCACGCCCGGCTTCGGGCCAGCTCTTCTATTAACACAACATAATATTATTAATCAAGAATATAGTTGGAAAGAAAACCCAGGAAGGCGGCCTAAAGCCGCCCCTACCTCACCGCCGACTTCCTCTCATCAATCCCCCCGTACCGCCGCTCTCTCCCCTGAAAATCCAACAACGCCTCCAACAACCGCGCCCTATTAAAATCCGGCCACAACGTCTCGGTAACAAAAATCTCCGCATACGCAATCTGCCACAACAAAAAATTGCTGACCCGCATCTCCCCGCTCGTCCGGATCAACAAATCCGGATCCGGCAAATTCGCCGTATACAAATGCCGCGAAAGCTGCTCCTCCGTAATCGCCGCGCTGCCCCCATGCCCGTTCCGCTCCGCCAAAATCGCGTTCATCGCATCCACAATCTCCGCCCGCCCGCCATAATTCAGCGCAATTGACAGCACCATCCCGGTATTCCCCGCGGTAGCCTCCATCGCCTCCCGCGTATCCTTCTGCACCCCCGCCGGCAACTCATCCGCCCGCCCCAAAAACCTCATCCGGATATTATTCTTCTGGATCAGCGGCATCTCTTTCCGCAAATATTCCCGCAAAAGCTGCATCAAAAACTCAATCTCCGTCTTCGGCCGCCGCCAGTTCTCCACTGAAAACGCGTACAGCGTCAGCGCCTCCACCTTCAGCCGCGCGCAAGTTTCAATCGTCGTTCGCGCCGACTGCGTCCCCGCCCGGTGCCCCGCTACCCGCGGCAAATGGCGCTTCTGCGCCCAGCGCCCGTTCCCATCCATAATCACCGCGATATGCCGCGGCAATCGTTCCATATCCAGTTTTTCCAGAATGTGCGTTTCCTCAGCGGTCACGGGACCGAGAGCGCTAGCGGAAATTGCAGCAGAGTGAGCCACGTTCGTTCCAGGCGAATCTTCCTTTACGCCGCAAAGTTAACACACCCCTCCGCACCCGCGCAACGCGCATGTGGTGTAGGTGTAATCTCCCTGCAACAATCCCAATCCCCGTGTAGTGGCCGAACTTCAGATCGGCCACCAAGCCCCCGTGGGTGCCGCACGTTTACTCCTGAGCCTGCCGAAGGGCCCTCCAACCCGATTGTCATCCCGAATCCCCGCGGTTTTTGCGGGGTGAGGGATCTGCTTTTCATTCTTTGACTATCCATCCGAGGACATGTCAACAAAGCCATCTTTTCTCTGGTCTTAAGCTGCAGGCTGTAAGCTTCCCCCTCACCCCACCCCATGCGCCCACTGATAAATCCCCTGTCCCACCAGCACAAACGTCAACAAAATCATGAAAATCGCCGTAACCCACGCCACCACGTTAAACAACAAGGTATTCGTGTGCTCCCCCATCAAATCTTTCCGGTTCACCAGCAGTAAAATGAAAATCACCACAATCGGCAGCCACACGCCATTCCCCACCTGCGAAAAAATAAAGATCTTCCACAGCGGCACATTGGGAATCATCACGATCCCCGCGCCCACCACGATCAAAATCGTATACAGCCAATAAAACGCCGGCGCTTCGCGAAACTTGTGGTCAATCCCCGCCTCAAACCCCATCCCCTCGCAAATCACATGCGCCGTCGACAGCGGCAAAATCGTCGCCGCAAACAGCGAAGCGTTCAGTAACCCAAACGCAAACGTCAGCGCCGCCCACTTCCCCGCCAGCGGAATCAACGCCTTCGCCGCCTCCCCCGCGTCCGAAATATTCGTCAGCCCGGAAGCATGCAGCGTCGCCGCCGTGCAAATAATGATGAAGAACACAATCACCATGCAACTGATGCTCCCCAGCAGCACGTCCATCCGCGCCTGCGGATACTGCCGCGGCCCCACCTTCTTCTCCACAAAGCTGGCCTGCAAATAAAAAAATTGCCATGGCGCAATCGTCGTCCCCACCAGCGCCGTCAGCGTAATCAGATACCCCGTGTCCACGTGGATCGAAGGAATCACCGTCATCCGCGCCGCCAGCATCCAATCCGGATGCGATAGCAACGCCGAAAAAAGATAGCTCAGATAAAAAACGCACGCCACCAGGAACACCACTTCCACCTGCCGGTACGTCCCCTTCAGCACCAGCACCCACACCGCCACCGCCGCCATTGGCACCGCAATGTATTTGCTCAACCCAAAAATCTGCGCCGCCGCGGCCACTCCCGCAAATTCCGCCACCACGTTCCCCAAATCCACCAAAAATCCCGTGATCATCACAAAAAATGTCGACCGAAACCCAAACTCCTCGCGAATCAGGTCGGAAAGCCCCTTCCCCGTAATCACTCCCATCCGCGAACACATCTCCATCGTCACATACAGCGCAATGGTCATCGGCACCAGCGACCACAGCATCGCATACCCATACGCGCTCCCCGCCTGCGTATACGTCGCGATCCCGCCCGCGTCATTGTCCACGTTGGACGTAATGATCCCCGGCCCCACCACCGCCAAAAACAGCGCTATCCGCCGCCGCCACTGATTCCCCTTCGAAAAAAACGTCAGTGTCCGCCCGCGTAGCCGGTCGATCAGATTGTTGATGGTCGTCAGGTTCATGCGTTCACGAGCCGCGAAACCACGTCATCGACGGTCACCGTCCCGATGGGACGCTTCTCCTCATCAATAACCGTCAGCATGCGCAGGTTGTATTTATCAAACAGTTCGAACACATCCTTCTCACTCGCGTCCGGAGTAATGCTCACCAACGGCTCCGTCTTCAGCTCCGACATCAACTGCTCCGGCGCCGCCAGCAGCATCCGCGCCATCGGCACCGTCCCCGAAAACTGCGCGTGCGCGTCCACCAGCACAATCGTGTCCAGTTGCTCCAGGTTAAACTCCTGCTTCCTCAACCACCCCAGCACCTCTTCCCGCGAAGACGCCTCGCTCACATACGCAAACTCCGTGTTCATCATCCCGCCCGCCGTTGCCGAGTCGTAGCTCAACAACTCGCGCACCTCTTCCGCCTCCAGGTTCGGCATCTCCTCCAGCAACTCGTCCGAAGTCTCCTTCGGCAAATCCGCCAGCAAATCCGCCGCCGCGTCCGGTGCCATCTCTTCCAGAATGTCCGCGGCCTTCTCCGGATCCATCCTTTCCACGATCTGCGTCGTTAGCCGCTCATCCAATTCCGCCAACACCTTCGCCGCTGTTTCTTCGTCCAGCGAAGCGATAATCCCCTGGCGCTCCGCCGCCGAAAGCTCTTCCATCATCTCCGCCAGGTCCGCGGGATGCAGGTCCTCCAGCTTCTCGTGGGTAATCCGCAATTTCACACGCCGGAGCGGATCCGGCTCAATCAAGTTCACAAATTCCCAGCGAATCGACCTCTGCGGCAACTTCCCCTGCAGCTTCCGCACCATCGCCGACGGCGCAATCCCCTGCAGCAATCGCCGGAACGCCCCCGGCAGCCCCACATCCACCTGCGCGATCCGCAACTCCACATGCTCGTTCGTGCGCATCTCCGACAAATCCACGTCGTTCACGCGCACCACTTTCCGCCCCTTGGTGTCAATGATCTGCTGGTCCAGCAAATCTTTCTGCACCGCCAGCCATCCCTCGTTTGGCTTGTACGCATCCAGCGCCCGCTCGCTCACATTCAAATCAATCCGCCCCGGCGCCACTTTCGAAACCTGGTCGTACCGCGCCACCAGCGGCTGAAATCTGCCGCGCGAAATCAAAAAGTGCGATATCCGGTTCGGCTGCTCCGCCGGCTCCACAAAAAACTCCCGCACACGGCCCACAAAATGCTCCTGCGAGTCATAAGCCGACGCCCCCACCAGCTCCGTAGCAAACAGCATCTCTCCCTCCTTTCTCCCGTAGCACAGCCATTCGTGGCTGTGCTCTTGGGTTACTCTTCTCTGCGAACTCTGCGGCCCCTCTGTGCCCTCTGTGGTAAGTTTTTTTCGTTTCTTCTCTTCTCTCCCCAAAAAACAAAAAACCCGCAAACCATTCCGGCCGCGGGCCATCAAAACGCAACGATGCCTACCCGTCAGCCGGCAGTGAATCCTCCTCGCGTCACGCCCCCCACCCGGACCACGAGCGGACTGATCCCGATCCCGCCAAGTTCAGCCCCGGCGCACCGCGCATCGCTCGCCGGAAAAGCGGTCAAGTGGCTGCACCTCTCCCCTGGGCAACTAGGGTGAGGTTCGAGTTCGCCGGACGCGCTCATACGTGAAAAATTCACTCCGAAGTTAGAGATAATCCCGCAGTTACCCATTGTCAAGAAAAAACGACACACTCCGAAAATTTCCCGCAAAAATGTAGTGGCCGAACTTCAGATCGGCCACTCTTGCCTTTGTGGCGCTCCATTTGGAGTGCGGAAGCTCAGCTTCCGCTTCCGACCAAATAAGCCCAATCACCAAAACCTTCTGGCGAGCACCCACCGTTACCCCTTCCCCCTCTTCCCCTCCCCAAACAACATATCCGCCGGCGAAACTCCCTTCCTCTTGCACTCATCCAAATACAAAACCAAATAATTCTTCACCACATACTCCCGCTGCGAAAACCCCAACTCCTTCGCCGCCCGATCAATCGCCGCCCCCGGCCCCTCCAACTCCACAAACGTCCCAATCGGCGTCTCATCCAACTCAATCAACAACCCCTTCGCCCACCCCAGCCGCCCCGGCAGCGCATACGTAGTCCGATACTTCTCATACCGGAACCACCCACGCAGCCCCAGCCCCTCAAAAATCCTCTGCACCGTAGCCCCATCTTTCAACTCCGTCTCAATCTCCTCCCGCACCTTATGCCGCCTATCCCGGCTAGGCGTAACATCCCCAATCGCCAACTGTTCCGGCGGCGACTTAAACGTAAGCAAAGTCCGCGTCACGCCCTTCGCCTTAGCCACCTTCTTCGCAGGCGCCGGCGTCTCCGTCCGAATCCTCAGCAACTGCCCATGCTTCGCCAATCCCCCATCCGGCGTATCAAATATCAAATTCATCTGATGCACCCGCGGCATCTTCGCGTCCACAGGCTTCGCCCCCAGCCGCTGCAATCCCCGCAACAACTTCTTCGTATTCGTTATCGCCAGCTTAATTTCAATTTCGTAGGCCATGAAACTCAATTCCCTCCGTCACCTCAAAGAATACCAGCCGACTGTAAACCAAGCCCAACTTCGATTAATATGGCCTTGCAGGTTGTTCCAATCGCTCCAAACTTGTAGTGGCCGACCTTTAGATCGGCCAAACAATAACCATCGTGGCACAGGCACTCCTGCCTGTGCTCTTGGGCATTCCGGATAGTTGTAACCCTCCAACCCGGTCGAGGGCGTCCTAGGTTTCTGTCGGCTGAAAAAATTCATGACTCCCGAATCCAATTCGTCCGCCGCTCATCTCTCCCCCGACCCCACGGCCTCCGCCCCCGCTCCCGCCGGCCTGCAACCCCCGCTCGCCCTCCGCGAGCCAGTCGAGCACGTCATCCACAACGACCGCCGCGTCGACCACTACGCCTGGCTCCGCAACAAAAAAGATCCCCGCGTCCTCGCCTACCTGGAAGCCGAAAACGCTTACGCCGACGCCTACCTCAAATTCACCGAATCCTTCCAATCCAAACTCTACGACGAGATGCTAGCCCGCATCCTGCAAACCGACCTCAGCGTCCCCTACACTCTCCGCGGCTTCGAATACTACACCCGCACCATCGAAGGCCAGCAATACTCCATCTATTGCCGCCGCGCCTCCGAAACTCTCGACGAACAAATCCTCCTCGATCTCAACGTCCTCGCCGAAGGCCACTCTTTCCTCGGCCTCGGCATCTTTGAAGTCAGTGACGACAATTCCCTCCTCGCCTACGCCACCGACACCACCGGCTTCCGCCAATACACCCTCGAGATCAAAAATCTGCACGACACCACGCTCCTCCCTTTCCGCGTCGAGCGCGTCACGTCCGCCGCCTGGTCCTCCGACAACCGCACCCTCTTCTACGTCGTCGAAGACGAAGTCACCAAGCGCTCCCACCAACTCTTCCGCCACACGCTAGCCTCCACCGGCCCAGACACTCTTCTCTACCAAGAAAAAGACGAACGCTTCCGCATCGACATCGAACGCAGCCGTAGCGGCGCCTATCTCTTCCTCGTGGCCAACAGCCACACCACCAGCGAAGTCCACTATCTCCGCGCCGATCGCCCCGCCTCCGCTTTTTCCCTGATCCACGCGCGCAAAGACTCCCACGAATATTACGTCGACCACCACCCCGGCAGCTCCAGCGATCCAGCCGGCGGCGTCTTCTTCATCCGCACCAACGATCTCGGCCGCACCTTCCGCCTCATGACCGCGCCCGCCGTCGATCCCGTTCGTCTCCGCTGGCACGAAATCGTCCCCAATCGCCCGGGAGTCATGCTCTCTGGAGTAGCCGCCTTCCGCTCCCATCTCGTCCTGGTCGAGCGTGAAGATGGTCTCCCTCATCTCCGCATCCTCGATGTAGCGCGCGAAGCCCCCACCGCCCTCGCTGCTTCCCGCCGTATCACCTTTGCCGAGCCCGCCTACAACGCCGCTCTTGGCGCCAATCCCGAATTCGACTCAACCACCGTCCGCTTCACCTACGAATCCTTCATCACCCCGCGCTCCGTCTATGACCTCAACATCCACACCGACGAGCGCGTCCTGCGCAAGCAGCAGCCCGTCCTCGGCGGCTACGATCCCGCGCTCTACGGCAGCGAACGCCTCCACGCCATCGCCTCCGACGGCACCAAACTCCCCATCTCCGTCGTCTATCGCCACGGCACCCCGCGCAACGGCAGCGCCCCGCTTCTCCTCTACGGCTATGGCAGCTACGGCCTCTCCATGCCCGTCAGCTTCAGCTCCAATCGCCTCAGCCTTCTCGATCGCGGCATGATCTTCGCCATCGCCCACATCCGCGGCGGCGGCGAACTCGGCAAGCCCTGGCACGACGCCGGCCGCATGCACCGCAAGATGAACACCTTCACCGATTTCATTGCCTGCGCCGAAGACCTCATTTCCTGGGGCTTCGCCGCAAAAAACAAACTCATCATCGAAGGCGGCAGCGCCGGCGGCCTTCTGATGGGCGCGGTCGCCAATCTTCGCCCCGATCTCTTCCACGCCGTAGTCAGCCACGTCCCCTTCGTCGACGTCCTCAACACCATGCTCGATCCCTCTCTCCCCCTCACCGTCGGTGAATACGAAGAGTGGGGCAATCCCCAGCGCGCCGAAGATTATTTCTACATGAAATCCTATTGCCCCTACAGCAACCTCACCCGCAAAAACTATCCCGCCATGCTCGTCAAAACCGGCCTGAACGACAGCCAGGTAATGTACTGGGAACCCGCCAAATACGTAGCCAAACTCCGCACCCTCAAAACTGACGCCAACGTCCTACTCCTAAAAACCAATCTAGGCGCAGGCCACGGCGGCGCCAGCGGCCGCTACGACTACCTCAAAGAAATCGCTTTCGACTACGCCTTCGTCCTAGCCGAACTAGGCATCTCCCAATGAGCCTATCTCTCTCCAAAAAAAACCGGGTGCCGCACCCTGCGCCTTTCGGGGTGCGGGTTTTTTCCTCTCTGCGCCTCCTCCGCGCCCTCAGCGTCGCTGCGTTATCCTCTTCCCCTCTTCCTCTCAACCTTCAACTTTCAACTTTCGGCCCATTCTTTCTCGCCACTCGCCACTCGCCACTCGCCACTTCCTAACCCATGTCCGAACCCACCTCACCCCTAATGCAGCAATACAATGCGGTCAAAACCCGCTACCCCCACGCCCTCCTTCTCTTCCGCCTCGGCGACTTTTATGAACTCTTCTACGAGGACGCCATGATCGCCTCCCGCGAACTCCAGATCACCCTCACCTCCCGCAATCGCGAAAAAGGCCAGCCCATCCCCATGTGCGGCGTTCCCTATCACGCCGCCGACGGCTACATCGCCCGGCTAATCCGCGCCGGCTTCAAAGTAGCCATCTGCGAACAGATGGAGCAGCCCGGCCCTGGCAAAAAGCTAGTCCGCCGCGAAGTCACCCGCGTCATCACTCCCGGCACCGCCACCGACGTAGCCGTCCTCGACGCCCGCGAAAACAACTTCCTGGCCGCCGTAGCGCAAAACGGCTCTCCCACAACCATCGGCCTCGCTTTAGTCGATCTCTCCACCGGCGAATTCCAGGCCACCGAATTTTCCGGCCCCAACGCCCAGGAATCCCTCCGCGACGAACTGCAACTCCTTCGCCCCCGCGAAACTCTCCTCCCCCGCCCCCAGCAACTCTTCGAAACCTCCAAAACCTCTCTCCTCGATGGCGCCGGCGGCGTCGAGTCTCGCGTCGAAGACTGGGTCTTCCACCGCGACTACGCCGAGCGCATCCTCCGCGAACAGTTTGGCGTCGCCGAACTCACCGGCTTCGGCCTCGACGATCATCCGCAAGCCCTCTCCGCCGCCGGCGCCGTCGTCCACTACCTCCGCGAAAATTCCGCCCGCGGCGACGACGCTCCCAGCATCGAAGCCCTCCAACATCTCGATCGCATCCGCTACTACGAACAACACGACGCCCTGGTCCTCGACCCTGTCTCCGTCCGCAATCTCGAGCTCCTTTCTCCCATCTTCACCGAAGAATCCAAATCCGCCGGCCCCACCACTTTGATCGCGGCACTCGACTCCACCGTCACTGGCATGGGCGCCCGCATGCTCCGCGCCTGGATGCTTCGCCCCCTGATCGACCTCGACGCCATCGAAGCCCGCCTCGGCGCCGTCGCTCATCTCCTTCAACAACACGTCGTCCGCGGCGAAATTCGCAAGGAACTCCGCGGCATTCAAGACCTCGAGCGCCTAACCAGCCGCATCACCCTCGGCCTCGCCACCCCCCGCGAACTCCTCGCCCTCGGCAAATCCCTCATCCAACTCCCCGTCCTCAAAAATTTTCTCACCCCGCCACAATCCGGCGGCAGCGATCTCCTCCGCGACCTCCACGAAGAAATTGACGAACTCACCGACGTCCGCGAAAAACTCGAAAAGTCCATCTCCGACGAGCCGCCCGCCTCCGCCGCCGAACCCGGCATGATCCGCTCCGGCTACCACGCCGAACTCGACGAACTCCGCAACCTCAGCCAGCACAGTAAACAGATCATTGCTTGCATGGAAGAACGCGAACGCAAACGTACCGGCATCAACTCCCTGAAAATCCGCTTCAACCAGGTCTTCGGCTACTACATCGAAATTTCCAAACCCAATCTCCCCAACGCCCCGTCCGATTACGAACGCAAACAAACCCTCGTCAACGCCGAGCGGTTCACTTCCCCTGAACTGAAAGATTACGAACGCAAAATCCTCGCCGCCGATGAACGCATCCTCGAAATCGAACGCCAACTCTTCCTCGATGTCCGCTGCGGTATCGCCTCCAAAGCCGCCCGCCTCCGCCGCACCGCCGCCGCCGTAGCCAAGCTCGATGTCCTAACCTCGTTCGCGAAACTCGCCGCCGACCGCAACTACATCCGCCCCGAATTCAACAACGCCGGCGAACTTTTGATCGTCGGCGGCCGCCATCCCGTCATCGAAGAGCTCCTCCGCCAGAAAGGCGAGCGCTTCATTCCCAACGATCTCTGCTTCGAGCCCGGCCGCCAGCAACTTCTCTTAATCACCGGCCCCAACATGGGCGGCAAGTCCACCTATCTCCGCCAGGCCGCGCTGATCGTCCTCATGGCCCAGATGGGCTCCTTCGTTCCCGCGCGCCAGGCCAAACTTCCCGTCACTGACCGCATCTTCACGCGCATCGGCGCCAGCGATAATCTCGCCCGCGGCCGCTCCACTTTCCTCGTCGAAATGAGCGAAGTCGCCGTCATCCTTCACCACGCCACTCCCTCCAGCCTCGTGCTCCTCGACGAAGTCGGCCGCGGCACCTCCACCTTCGACGGCCTCTCTATCGCCTGGGCGGTAGTCGAACATCTCCAAAAACACACCCGCAGCCGCACCCTCTTCGCCACCCACTATCACGAACTCACCGAACTCGCCGAACTCCTCCCCGCCGTCAAAAACGTCCACGTCAGCGTGAAGGAAACTCCCAACGAAATCATCTTCCTCCGCCGCGTCGAGCCCGGCAGCGCCGACAAAAGCTACGGCATCGAAGTAGCACGCCTCGCCGGCCTCCCCAAATCCGTAATCGAACGCGCCCGCGAAGTCCTGAAAAAACACGAGCAAAGCGAACACGCTCTAAGCGAAACCCTAACCCCCGGCGCACAGCCCCACTCCCCTAACAACGGCAACCAAGCCGTCCTCTTCACCGCCCTGGACCGCGCCGTCCTAGACAAGCTCCGCAACGCCGACCTAGACCGCCTGGCCCCCATCGACGCCCTAAACCTCCTCTCCGAACTAAAAAAACAGATCGAATAACCCTGGGTGCCGCACCCTTCGGTTTTAAGGGTGCGGGTTTTTCCAACCCGGGAACGCCAACCTCCCGGTTAGCATCTCTTCTCCGTGTCCTCTATGCTCGAATCTCTGTGCCCTCTGTGTTAAGTTTTTTCCTCCTCTCCCGCCCAGGAACATCCCCAAAACTCAAAATGTGGAACCAATGACCAGATGTGTTAAAACCACCTCATGCCCAAAAATTCCCTCCTAATCCTCGGCCTCATGTCCGGCACCTCCGCCGACGGCATCGAAGCCGCCCTAGTCCGCGCCAGCGGCGCGCCGCCAAACCTGAAATCCAAACTCCTAGGCCACGCCACCCTTCTGATTCCAAAACCAATCCGCGCCCAAATCCTCCGCATAGCCGAAGGCGCTCCCGTCCCCGCCGCCGAAATCAGCCAACTAAATTTCCGCCTCGGCCATCTCTTAGCCGAGGCCGCCATCTCCGCCTGTAAGAAACTCCACGTCCCCCTCAACCACATCGATCTAATCGGCAGCCATGGTCAAACGATCTTTCATCAAGGACCCACCCGCTCTTTCTCGCCACTCGCCACTCGCTTGCCCGCCGGGGCGGGCCACTCGCCACTTTCCCCAGTCTCCTCCACCCTCCAAATAGGTGAAGCTGCCATAATCGCCGCCCGCACCGGCATCACCACCATCGCCGACTTCCGCCCTGCCGACATGGCCGCCGGCGGTCAAGGCGCCCCGCTAGTCCCCTTCGCCGACTACCTCCTCTACCGCCACGAAAAATTCGGCCGCGTCTCTCTAAATCTGGGCGGCATCGCCAACATCACCGTAATCCCCGCCCACGCCAAACCCGCCGGCGTCTTCGCCTTCGACACCGGCCCTGCCAACATGCTAATCGACGCCCTCGTCTCCCGCTTCAGCCACGGCCGCCAATCCTTCGACAGGAACGCGCGCCTGGCCCAACGAGGTCGCTGCCTGACTCCGCTACTCGAAATTCTTCTCCGCGATCCCTACTTCCGTCTCCGCCCACCGAAATCCACCGGCCGCGAATACTTTGGCCGCGATTTCCTCGAAAAAATTCTTCACCAAGGCCGCAAGCTACTTGCGAAGCCCGAAGATCTCATCCGCACCGCCACCGTCTTCACCGCCCTAAGCGTAGTAGACGCCCTAAACCGTTTCGTCCTTCCCCGCACAAAAATTTCCCAGCTCATCGTCTCCGGCGGCGGCGCCCGCAATCCTCTCCTGATGTGCCAACTCGAAGCCGCCCTCTCTCCCATCCAACTCCTAACTTCCGAAAAATTCGGCGTCCCCGAATCCGCCAAAGAAGCCTACGCCTTCGCCCTCCTGGCCTACGAAACCTTCCACCACCGCCCCTCCAATCTCCCCTCCGCCACCGGAGCCACCCGCCCCGCCATCCTCGGTAAAATCTCCTATGCCTAATTATTCCCTCTTCCTCTGCGTCCCCTCTGCGCTCTCAGCGTCTCTGCGTTATGCTCTTCCGCTCCTCCCCAAAAAACGAAAAAACGGCACGCCACCACGCGTGCCGCTCAATAACCCGGTTATCTGCTCGCTGTTATTCGTTATCCCTCTTACCGATTACTGATTACTCTCCTCCTACGCCGGCACCGCGTCATCCCCCTCCAACGCCTCCTGTATCATCTCCGCCGGAATCGCTCCCTCGCGCCCAATGCACCAATGCTCCCCGCGCAATTCCACAATCGTCGACGGCATAAACTCCCCCGCCTCGCCCGTATCCAAAATCAGCGGAATCCGCTCCCCCAACTGCTCCATAACCTCCATCGCACTAGCGCAGGTCCGCGCCCCCGAAAGATTCGCGCTGGTCCCCGTCAGCGGCACTCCCAACTCCTCGATCAAGCAACTCACAATCTCATTCCTCGGCCACCGCAGCGCAATCCGCCGCGTATTCGCCGTCACCTTCAGCGGCAACCGGTTCGACGCCTCCACCACAATCGTCAACGGCCCCGGCCAGCAGGCCTGCGACAACCGGTAAAAATTCGCCGGCAAATCCCGCGCTAGCATCCTCGCGTGCGCCAACGAATTAATCAGGATGGGCAGCGCCCGCGATTCCGGCCGCCCCTTCACCCTAAATATCTCTTCCACCGCCGCCAGATTCACCGGATCCGCCGCCAGCGCATACAACGTGTCCGTCGGAATAGCGATCACCGCTCCCCGGCGCAGCCAGGACGCGGCATAACGGATTCCATGTGTGTCGGGATTTTGCGAGTCGAGTTTCAACACTTCGGCAGACAAAGTGGAAAAACCATCCTCTTCTGGAACGTGCGGCCTACTCGATGCCCCAAAGCCGCTCGCAATCGACGCTACCACACGCCGCCACCCCACGCAATGACGCCCAACACAGGAACGCCATTCTCCCGAATGGCCTCTCCTGCTTTTCCGAGCGTTTTCTTCTCCGCGCCCTCAGCGTCTCTGCGTTAAGTTATCCTGCCGTTCTTTCTTTTCTATTTTCCAGTTTCTATTTTCTAACTTTTCTTCTCCGCGTACTCTGCGGCCATTCCGCGTCTTCTGCACTAAAGTCTTCCTCTTCTCTCTTCCCCCAACAATTGCCGCCATCCATTCCCCTCTGCTACCCTGCCCTCACATGCCCTCCCCAGCCCCAGACACCCTCCTCTCCTCCCGCGATAATCGCTGGCTAAAACAATTTCGCATGGCCCTCCGCGGCGGCCTGCAAACCGAATCCGGCAGCGTCGGCGTCGAAGGCCTTCGCTTAGTCGAAGAAGCCCTAGCCTCCGGCTGCCGCATCGAAGCCGTCCTCTTCAGCGAATCCGGCGAACGCCACCGTGAAAAACTAGCGCACCTAATCTCCCGACCGGAAATGGCTTTCCCCGTTCTAAAAACCACCGACCGCCTCTTCGAAGGCATCGCCGACACCGAGCACCCCCAAGGCGTAGCCGCCCTGGTTGTCCCCCGCCAAACGCAACTCGAAGATCTCTTCTCCACTCCCCGCGGAGCCTGCTCGCCCCTAATCGTAGTTCTAGCCGGAGTACAAGACCCCGGCAACGTAGGTACCATCCTCCGCACCGCCGCCGCTTTCGGCGCCACCGGAGCCGTCACCTCCGCCACCGGACAAAGCGGCACCGCCAGCCCTTTCTCCCCCAAAGCCCTCCGCGCCTCCGCAGGCGCAGCCCTCCATCTCCCCCTAGTAGCAGGCGCGGCCCTGGGCATTCTCCTAACTCAATTCAAACTAAACGCCATCTCCACCGTCGCCACCTGCGTCCACGAATCCAGCGCCGCCCACGCCTCCGTCGCCCCCTGGGAAATCGATTGGTGCCAACCCATCGCTCTCCTCGTCGGCAACGAAGGCGCCGGCCTCCCCGAAGACGTAGTCCACTCCGCCGACGCCCGCATCCAAATCCCCATGGAGCGCCGCGTCGAATCCCTAAACGCCGCCGCCGCAGCCGCCGTCCTCTTCTACGAAGCCTACCGCCAGCGCCAACGCAAATAGCAAAACGCGACCCCGCGTTCTTGGCTTTTCCTCTCCGCTCCCTCTGCGGCTCCTCTGCGAACTCTGTGGTGAGTTCCGCTCTTCTCTTCTCCACCATTCGATTTCCCGCCCAAAAACTCTTAAACTCTAATCTCCATGAGCCTCTTCTCCGGCCTCCCCGAACCCGAAACCGCCGCGGCCCTCCAGCCTCTCGCCGAACGCATGCGCCCCCGCACCCTCGACGAATTCATCGGCCAGGAAAAACTCCTCGGCCCCGGCAAACCCCTCCGCGTGCAAATCGAAACCGACAATCTCAGCTCGATGCTCTTCTGGGGCCCTCCCGGCTGCGGCAAAACCACGCTCGCCCGCCTCATCGCTCGCCTCACCAAAAGCGAATTCATCTCCTTCAGCGCCGTCACCTCCGGCATAAAAGAAATAAAAGAAGTCATGGCCGACGCCGAAAAAAAATCCCGCGCCGGTCAGCGCACCATCGTCTTCGTCGACGAAGTCCACCGCTTCAACAAATCCCAGCAGGACGCCTTCCTCCCCCACGTCGAAGCCGGCCACATTCTCTTCATCGGCGCCACCACCGAAAATCCCTCCTTCGAAGTTATCTCCCCGCTGCTCTCCCGCACCAAGGTCTACGTCCTCGAAGCCCACACCACTCCGCAAATCGTCGAACTCCTCCACCGCGCCCTAGCCGACAAAGAGCACGGCCTCGGCAACGAAAAGATCTCCGCCACCGAAGATCTCCTCTTCCGCATCGCCTCCTTCGCCAACGGCGACGCCCGCACCGCCTACAACACTCTCGAGCTCTGCGCCAAAAGCGCCGCGCCCGATTCCACAGGCACCGTCCACATCACTCCCGATCTCCTCGAAACTCTCCTCCAGCGCAAAATGCTCCGCTACGACAAAGCCGGCGAGGAGCACTTCAATCTCATCTCCGCGCTCCACAAATCCGTTCGCAACTCCGATCCCGACGCCGCCCTCTACTGGCTCGCCCGCATGCTCGAATCCGGCGAAGAACCTCTGTACCTCGCCCGCCGCATGGTCCGCATGGCCAGCGAAGACATCGGCCTCGCCGAGCCCGGCGCACTCGCCGTCACCCTCGCCGCCAAAGACGCCTTCGATTTCCTCGGCTCCCCCGAAGGCAATCTCGCCCTCGCCCAAGCCGTCGTCTACCTCTCCCTCGCCCCAAAATCCAACGCCCTGTACGCTGCCTACGGCGAAGTCCTCGAAGACGTCCACAAAACCGAAACCGATCCCGTCCCCCTCCACCTCCGCAATGCCGTAACCGGCCTCATGAAAAATATCGGCTACGCCCAAGGCTACAAATACGCCCACAACTTCGACGACAAAGTCACCGACATGACCTGCCTCCCAGACAACCTTTCTTCCCGCACCTACTACAAACCTACAGACCAAGGTTTCGAGCAGCGCCTGCGCACCCGAATGGACGACATCCGCAAAATCAAATCCAAACCCGCAACACCACTCGCGAAACCATGACTCGCCCAATCGCGCACAAATTCCAACTTTGGAGTGCGGAAGCTCTGCTTCCGCTTTTGAGCACAATGCCCCACCACCCAACCCAACCACAACCGCTACCTGTCATCCTGAGGCTTTCCGACAAGGATAGCCTCAGGATCTCAACCACCCCGTCATCTCCAAATCCAACTTCGCTCGCCAAATTCCCCCGCATTCCGTTCCTTTACCTCCTGACCCTCCTCTACTTCCTTTACCTCCCAACTCCCGCCCCCGCCCAAAATCTCGACAAGCCCGTAACCAACATCGACGAAGAAGTCACCGCCTTCGCCTACTCCCCCAACGGCAACATCGCCTTCTCCGTCCGTCGCATGTTCAAAGCCAAAAAATATGATCTTCAGCGCGACGACATCTGGATCATGGAAGCCGGCGGCAAGCGCAAACGCATCTTCGAAGGCCAGAAATTCGGCCCCAGCGACAAGCTCTTCACCTACCAGGTCGAATCATTCACCTGGTCTCCCAACGGCCGCATCATCGCCGTGCAACTCTTCACCACTTCCATGGACCCCGATGCCGGCGCCCGCGATGACGCCCCCGCTCTCCTCCTCCTCGAAGACTCTGGCCGCGAACTCCATCCCTCCGGCAAAGATCCCCTCGTCATGGACGCCCAGAATCCCCTCTGGCTCCGCGACAACCAGACCCTCGTTTACCTCACGTCCAGCGACACCCCGGCCGGCCTCTTCTCCCTGCAATATCTCAATATCTCCAGTGGTCCCGCAGGAAAAGCCTTCGAAGGCCGCACCTTCGAGGGCGCCTCACGCATCTCCGGCAGCAACGCCGCCATCGCCATCGAGCGCAACCGCAACATGGACGGACCTCCCCGCATCCAGCGCCTCGAACTCCTCGCCCAGGAAGACAAGGAAGTCGCCACCCTCGACGCCTATGCCGGCGGCATCCAGGTCTCTCCCGGCGGCACGCGCGTAGCCTACTTCATCGACAAGGAAGTCCTCGAAATTCGCGACCTCACCGCGCCCGTCCGAATCGCCCGCATGCGCGTCGGCCTCGGCGTCCTCGAATGGTCCGCCGACGAATCCCGCATCTACCTGAAACGCACCATAGAAAAAAAATCCGCGGATCTGGTCACCTTCCGCGTGCCAGAACTCCGCGCCTACCCGCCGCACTCCGATATTCCCGTCCTCGAACCCGACCCCCGCATGCTCCTGCACGGCCTGACCGTCCGCGAATACTCCCTCTCCCCCGATGGCCGCTTCCTGGCCGTAGTCCTCCCCGGCAAGCGCAACCTCCAAATCTTCGCCTTCTAACGCGGTAGCGCCGGCCCCGGCAAAAAAAGTAGCGCTGGCTTTCATGCCAGCGCTCTTGGTTTTTCCCTCGGGATCCGCCGATCCCCTGAACTTGAGGGTGCCCCACGTTTCGCGCCTTTCGCGATACGTGGGCTCTTACGATCTAACGCCCCCAACTCTCCGCTCTTCCTCTTCCCATTTTCAATTTTCCAATTTCCCTTTTCTAACCTCTTCTCCTCTTATGCTCCACCAACAAGCAAGCATTCTCCACCACCACCAGTCCCGCCGCTCGAGCCTTCTCCGCCGCCTCCGCATTCTCAATCCCCAACTGCAACCACAAAACCTTCGCTCCAATCCCAATCGCCGCGTCCGCCACCGGCGGCACATCCTCGCCCTTCCGAAACACATCCACAATATCCACCGGATCCGGCACATCCTCCAACCGCGCGTAAGCCTTCTCCCCCAACACTTCCGTCTCGTTGGGATTCACCGGAATGATCCGATAACCCGCCGCCTTCAAATAAGCCGCCACCCCATTCGAAGCCCGCATCGGCTTGGAAGACAACCCCACCACCGCAATCGTCTTGGCCCCCCGCAAAATCCGAGCCACCACGTCGCCCCCACCCTCAAATTTCTCTGGAATAAGTAAGTTCATGCCCCATCCGATGAAGCCCAGCCCAGCATCGTTACTCGTGAGACTTTCCCGCGTAGCGCCGGCTTCCAGCCGGCCAGCCACAAAGTCGCGCAGGCACTTTTGCCTGTGCTCTTGGATCCACGTGAGACTACCAAACATCAAAACTTGAGGGTGCCCTACCCTTTGCGCCTTCCGCAAAGGGTGGGCTCCGACGATTTAACGCTACACACTCTCCGCTCTTCCATTTTCTATTTTCCAATTTCCATTTTCCGTCTTCACACCGATCGATTCGAAAACTCATCCGCACGCACCGTCTTCCCACCCACCGCCGCAGGCCGCCCCAACGCATGAGCCAGCGCCCCAATCAACTTTGTATTCTCCGCCGGACTCCCCACCGAAATCCGAATCGCCTCCGGCAATCCCATCCACCCCAGCGGACGGATGATCACGCCCTCCTCCAAAAGCTCATCGCACAAATCCTTCGCTCGCGGTCCAATCGGCACAAACAGAAAATTCGTCTCGCTCTCCACCGGCGCCAGCCCCAATTTCCGCAACTCCTCATGCAACCGCCGCCGCTCCCCTCGATTCATCTCCACCGATCTCGTCACATGCTCCCCATCATCCAAAGCCGCCAGCGCCGCCGCCTGCCCCACGCTCGTCACATTGAACGGCGTCCGCAGCTTATTCATCTCCGCCACCAGCGTCGGATGCCCAATTCCGTACCCGATCCGCAGCCCCGCCAATCCATACACTTTCGAAAACGTCCGCAGCGTCAATAAATTGTTGTACTCCCGGAACAACTTCATCGGCTCCGGCAAATCCGCGCGGTCCGCGTACTCCCGATAAGCCTCGTCCAGCACAATCAGCACATCGCCAGGCACCTTCTTCATGAACGCGCCAAACTCCGCCGCCCCAAACGCCGTCCCCGTCGGATTATTCGGATTCGCGATATACACAATCCGCGTCTGCGGCGTCACCGCGCGCGCAATCGCATCCAGATCAAATCCAAAATTCTTCAGCGGCGTCAAAATCAACTTCCCGCCGCTCGCCCGGATCGCAATCGAAAACAGCGCAAACGACCCCTCGCTGGTAATCCCTTCGCTCCCCGGCCGCAACAACACCCGCGAAGCCAGATCAATAATCTCGCTTGATCCCAGCCCTACAAAAATCTCATTCGCGTTCACCCCAAACCGCAGCGCCAGCACTTCCCGCAACCTCTTGCTTCCGCCATCCGGATACCAGTTCGCATCCCCCAGCGCCCGCCGCGCCGCTTCCATCGCCTTCGGCGAAGGCCCCAGCGGATTCTCATTCGACGCCAGCTTCACCGCATGGATCTTCAGTTCCTGCTCCACCTCTTCCACCGGCCTCCCAGCCACATAAGCCGGCAACCCCTGAATGTAATCCGGTATCAGCTCTTCCAATGTATGTGTCATAACCCCAGCTTATCCGCTTTATCACCCCTTGCGAAGCCCCTCCCGCCCGTTGAGTAATCCCCATGTAGCACAGCCATTCCTGGCTGTGCTCTTCGATCTCCAGTCGCGCCTACCCCAAATGATCTTGAGGGTGCCCCACCTTTCGCGAATTGTGCGATAGGTGGGCTCCTACGATCAAACGCCACAGACCCTCTTCCTCTTTGCCCTGCTTTGCTTCCATCTTCTCTTCTCCACGCCCTCCCCGCCTCCACGTGAACCTCCCCTAATCCACCCCACCCGCCTGGCAACTCCCTCCTAGCCTCCTGTTATCTGCTCGCTGTTATCCGTAATCTCCTCCCCATTGCAACCACACCCCACCTCGACTACAATATATCGTATGGCGATATATTCCCGTAACCCCGCCCCCAGTGGTATGATTCCCTTCCGGTGGATTTCGCTCTCGACCTTAACTATTGTGTCTTTAGGAGGACACGCATGATTCCAGCACACCGCCCACTCAGCCGCTCTCTTCTCATCTTCGCTTCAACCGTTCTTCTCTTCGTTGCCGCTTGCAACAAGAAACCTCCCGCCGCTCCCCCGCCGCCTCCGGCTCCTGCTCCGGTAGCCGCCAAACCCACGGTCACCTTCTCCGCCGCTCCCACCTCCATCAACAAGGGCGATTCCGCCAAACTTTCCTGGACCACCACCGACGCCACCAACGTCTCCATCTCCCCCGAAGTCGGCGCCGTCACCCCGCAGGGTTCCACCACCGTCACTCCGGCTGACTCCACCACCTACACCATCACCGCCAGCGGATCGGGCGGCAGCGCTGACGCCACCGCTCGCATCACGGTCAACGCTCCTCCTCCGCCACCCCCCGCGGCCAAGGGACCCTCCTTCGAAGACCTCTTCATGCAAGAAGTCCGCGACGCCTATTTCGACCTGGACAAAGCCGAAATTCGTCCCGACGCCCGCGAAGCTCTCCAGAAGACGGCCAACTTCCTCAAGGGCTATCCCCAGGCTCATGTCACCATCGAAGGCCACTGCGACGAACGCGGCTCCACCGAATACAACCTCGCTCTCGGCGATCGCCGCGCCAACGCCGTCAAGGCCTACCTCGTCAACCTCGGCATTCCTGCCGCCAATCTCAACACGGTCAGCTACGGCAAGGAAAAGCCCTTCTGCACCGATTCCAACGAAACCTGCTGGCAGCAAAACCGCCGCGGCCATTTCATCCCGGCCAGGTAAACGGCCACTCCCCAATCGTGGGTGCCGCACCCTCCGCTCTTGAGGGTGCGGCTTTTCTCTTCTCATTCTCGGTGCCCTGTGTGCTCCGGCTCCGTGCCATCTGTCTTAAATCTTTTCCGTTCTTTTTCTCACAACCCCTTGCTCCCCAATCAATCTCCCAGTACATTGGAAGATTGGGACGCAATCCGCCCTTTTCTCAAATTGTTCCCTATCTGTTCCCAATTTTCGGAGGTCTTCATCATGCGTGCACGCAACATCCTCGTCTTCTCCGGCGCCCTGCTCGCCAGCGCCATCGCCGGCAGCCTCATCGGCCCCAAACCCGTCATGGCCGTCGCCCGTGAAATCATCGAGCTGCAGCGCGACGTCACCACCATTCTCCAGGGTCAAAAAGATATGCAGACCCAGATGACTCAGGACCACACGGTCCAGAAAACTCTCATCGAGCAGTCCTCCGACACCGTCAACAAGCTCAACACCACCATGAGCTCCCTCCAGAAATCCGTCCAGGACGTTCAAGCCAACTCCGGCACCCGCCTCGACACCATGTCCACCCAGGTCCAGGGCCTCTCCGACAACCTCGAGGAGATCAAATCCCGCATCGGCAAGGTCAATCAGCAATTGGTGGATTTGCAAAACTCCGTCCAGAACATTGACGCCCGCCTCGCCGGCGGCAATCCCACCGCCGTTCCTTCTGGCGGCGGTTCTCCAAGACCCGGTGGCGATCCCGGCGCCGCCTCCTCTGCACCTTCCGGCCCCGCGCCCTCCGCCGACATCCTTTACTCCAACGGCCTCCGCGACATCACCAGCGGCAAATACGAACTTGCCAGCTCCGAATTTCACGACTATCTGAAGTACTACAGCGACACCGACCTCGCCTCCAACGCCCAGTTCTATCTCGGCGAAATCGCCTACTCCCAGCACCAATACGAGCAAGCCGTCGCCGAATACGACAAAGTCCTCACCAACTATCCCAAGAGTTTCAAGCTCGCTCCCGCCCGCCTCAAGAAAGGCATGGCTCTCATCGAACTCAACCAGAAAAACTCCGGCGTCAAGGAACTCCGCGAAGTCGTCAAGCGCTACCCCGGCACCGAAGAAGAGCGCCGTGCCCGCGCCAAACTAAAAGACCTGGGCGTAGCCGTCTCCGCCTCCGCCCACTAATTTGGAGTGCGGCAGCCCAGCTTCCGCTTTACGCACTGAGCTTCGCCACAAAATCATCCGCCAACCAAAGAATTCAGCCCCCCAAGCAGCATAGGCTTCACCCGGTGTTCTTGGGGCTTCTTCTCTTCTCCGTTCCGTTCCGCTCTTCTCCGTTCCCTCTGTGTTAAATCCTTTCTCCCCTCCCTCTTCTCTTTTCCATTTTCCCCTTTCTATTTTCTTCTTACTCTTCTCCGCGCCCTCCGCGTCTCTGCGTTAGGCTCTCCCCCTCTTTCCCTCTTAGCCTCCTGTTCTCTGCTCACTGTTACCTGTTATCCTGCCCAAACAAAAAAACGGAGAAGCCCCCAGCGACTCCCCGCCCCCTCCTACTGAATACCGATTACTGATTACCGATTACTCTCCTCTACCACGTCCCAATCCGCAGCACCGCCCCCGTACTCACCTTGATCCCCTCCTGCGCCCGAATCATATCCACATCTGGCAGCCACGAATGCGTATACTCCACGCTCATCACTCGCCACGCAAATGCCCGGGTCACCACCACATCCACACCGCCGCCCGCGGCCAAGCTGAATCCGTTGGCCTGCTTTTCCGTCGACCAGTCAAACCTCGTCGGATAATGCGGCAAAGTCCCACTCCCGTCATTCCAATCCTTCATCAACTCCGCGCGCAACGCGCCGTCGTCCGTTTCGTGCGTCACCTTTCTTCCCCCTATCAGCACCTGCGCAAACGGCGATATCTTCTCCGACGCTCTCGGCGTCCAGCGCGGCCCCACTCCATAAAACAACGAGTCCCCGCTCTGGTTGCTCTGCGGCATGTGCATCACCAGGCAGCCGTTCACCTCCGCCACAATCTGCAGCTTTGGATTCACCCGCGTCGCTCCTTGTCCTCCCCCGCCCACGCAACTCCCTCCGCCCAGGAAACTCTCGTACACCGGGAACGCCTCCAATTCAATCGGCGCTTCCCGCGGATAGCTCTTGTTGAACTCAATTCCTTCCAGCGGCGATCTCTTCACAAATTCAAACGGCTTCTCCCCGCCCTCTTCCCGGTACTCCCGCACCAGTTGCTTGCGAATCACATAATTCTCGCCAAACATGTTCAGCCGCGTATCCCGCACCCACGGCGGCCGGAACGCCGTCAAATTCCCCACCGTCCGCCCGGGATTCAGAAACGTCCTCGCCAGAATGATCATCAAGCGGTTGTCGGTCCGGTTTTCTAGTCCCATAATTAAGTACCGGTCCGCCGCATCTTCTCCCAACATCGTTAGCGCGCCCAGCGTCGGCGTGTCCACCAGAGTGATGAATCCCGGCGACGCGTGCAGCATCACATTCCCGATCGACGCTTCGCTAGCCGGCCCGATTTTCCACTGCGTGTGCCACACCGCCGACCATGCCATCGACCGCAGCAAACTGATGTAATAATCCCGCCCGTCCCCATACTGCACCGTCCGATATCTCGAATCGTTTTGCCGGAAGATGTATCCGAACACCGACCCCTCAATCGGATGCCCCACGTACGGCGCCATAAATGTGTCGCTGTCGCTCCACCCACGCAACTCCGACACCGAACTCATGTAATGTTGGAACCAGTGCCCGTTCAGCGTGTCCCGCGTCCCGGGCTCGCTCCCCAGATTGAACGTGTGCATCACCCCCGTGTAATACAGGGATTCCCACAACGCTGGCGCCCAATGCACCTTGGTGTTTTCGGATTTTTCCTGCTTGACCGGGCGGATGCGCGATCCCGATTCGCCCTCATCCCCAAACGGATCCGTTTTCGGACCCTTCGGCGGCTCGTCCGTTCTCCACAAGCTCTCATCGGCCCCCGGCGACAGCTTCAATTGCGGCAGCGAGGGAAAACGATTCGAATTTACATAACCTTCGTCAAAGGCAGCCCTCAGCCAGTCGGATTGCGCATACAGCGCGTCCCGCTGCCCCGGGTCCAGGTTGAGTTTTGTCTGTGCGGGCGTCTTTCCTGCCACCGCTAAAAGCGCCACGAATCCCAGGAAGAAAGCTCTTCCCTTTCCAGTCTTCATCAAACGAAGTCGCCTCTCCGGAGCGAGGGCTGGTCGACTGATGCATACGGCCACCAGTCTTTTGCTCTCCTATGGTCGGGCGGCCAAAGGGTCATTCAGAATAGATGTCGCTTCTAATCTAAGCGGAATGCTTCCTCTTTTTCAACAAAATAGTCCCACCCTCCAAACAAAACTCAGGACTTCCCAAAAGTGGCCACAATCCCTCGCAACATTTTTTCCCTAACACGCAATTCCCTATTTTGTTGCTCCCTCCCCGCTTCGAGTTGCCCCGCGCAATCCCCCATTTTCAATTTCTCCTTTGACGCTCCAGCCCCTCCCACGGTTTCCCCAAATCCCCCCAAAAAGTTCCCCCAGCCCCATCCACCGTAAGCTGGCTCCACTCAAATAAATGTGTAGGGGCGGCTTTACGCCGCCCAAACCGAATGTAGTGGCCGAACTTCAGATCGGCCACCAGCGCAGGATCTCCGCTTGGAGTGCGGAAGCTCAGCTTCCGCTTTCGAGCATCACACCAAACCACCAGAATAATCCGTCACTCACACCCTGCGCCGCATGCGCGACAGCTCCTCCGCCGATTCCCCACCGGCCCCGCCGCCCCGCGATTCCCACCCCGCCTCCCCACCCTTCAATTTCTTTTTTCTTCCCCACCATGCTATCTTCATCTTTCCCGTGATCTCGTCCTCGCCGTCTTCACCAACAAGGAGCGCCTAGCATGTCAGTCAACAAAGTCATCCTCGTCGGCCGTCTCGGACGTGACCCGGAAACCCGCTTCACCTCCGGCGGCCAGGCCGTTGCCAATTTCTCTCTCGCCACCGACGAATCCTACAAAGACCGCAACGGCGAACGCCAGAAGCGCACCGAATGGCACAAGATCGTCGTCTGGGGCAAGCAAGCCGAAATCGCCCAGCAGTACCTCAAAAAGGGCTCGCAGATTTTTGTGGAGGGCCGCATCCAATCCCGCGAATGGCAGGACAAGGAAGGCCAGAAGCGCACCAGCTTTGAGATCGTAGCCACCAACTTCCGCATGCTCGGCGGCCGCGGCGACGGCATGGCCGCAGGCGCCAGCGCCGGCGCCGGAGCAGCAGCCGCACCTCGCGGCGGCGACGACTTCGGCCACGAAGCCGCCCCCTCCGAAGACTTCGGCCCCTCCTCCGGCCCCGAAATCTCCGACGAAGACATCCCCTTCTAAAATGTAGTGGCCGAACTTTAGCTCGGCCACTCTTCTCCGCGGAACGCTAATCTCCCGATTGGTGTTTCCGTTCTCCCCAAACCTCCCGAAGCAAGGCTCAGCTTCCGCTGTTACGCGTGAAAAACTGCCAACGAATTTCCCTCGCAGACTCCCGGCCCCCACACGCAAACTTTGTAAAAATAATCCCGTCCATCGTATACTCCCCCCATAGTTACCAACTCTATACCGAGGGCTCCCATGCTTCCAAAACTCTGTGTTTTGGCTCTCTTCCTGTCTTCCTCCGTGTTCACCGCTTCCGCCCAAGGCTGCAAACTCAAATTCTCCGTCGTCTTTAACGATGGCGAAAACCTCCAGGTCGGACTAACTTCCCACCAAAAGAAAATGTGGGACCATGACTCCGCCAAAAAATTCAAAGGCATGTGCCTCGACGACACCGCTCCCGACATCATCATCCTCTGGAATCAGGGCCTCAACGGATCCGAACTAGCCAAAGCCAGCGTCGACCATGCAAACGTCATCCTCTCCACCGGCGAAACGCCCACGACCTCGACTTCAAATCACAGTGTGACCAGCGCCTATCACTACGTCCGTGCCTCCTCCCAGGTCCGCGGCAAAGCCAACTACTATATTCTCGATACCTCCAAGAAGCCCTACCCCATGCTTCATCAAGGCGAGGCGTATCAGGACGTCCCCAGGGACGTCAAAACCGGAGTCGACCGCTCCGTGAACAACTCCGACATTGCTTCCACTATCCCCGATCCCACTGGCGCTCTCGAAAATGCCCTGAAATGGCTCAAAAAAGATAAGAAGATCTAAGCATCCACCCATTCGCGGTTTCCCAACAAAAAAGCGGAGAAGCCCCAACGCCTCCCCGCCCTCTTTCCGATTACTGATTACCGATAACTGATTCCTCTCTTCTACTCCATAGTCAGCACCGCCCGAAACTCCGCCTTCCCGCTCATCATCCGCGCGTACGCCTCATTCGCCTTCGCCAGCGGATACTTCTCAATCATCGCCCGCACACCCGTATGCGCCGAAAATCGCAGCGTATCCTCCGAATCCATCGCCGTACCCGCAGGCCATCCCTGAATATCCCTCTTCCCTATAATCAGCGGCACCAGCGGCACTTCCAGCGGCTCTCCAGCCACTCCCACGCAAAGCAGTTTTCCACCCACGCCCAATCCCCCAACCAACTCGCTCATCGCCTTCGCATTCGGCGCGGTCGCCAGAATCACCCGTGCGCCTCCCAACTTCTGCAACTCCTCCGCCGCGTTGCTGTTCTTGCTGTCGATGTACACCGACGCTCCCAGTTTCTTCGCCAGCGTCCCATTCTCCGGCCCGCGCCCGATTCCCACCACCCGATACCCAAACTTCGCCGCAAACTGGATTCCCAGATGTCCTAGCCCCCCGATCCCCTGCACCGCCACCAGGTCGCCCGGCCCCGCCCCGCTGTGCCGCAACGCGTTAAACGTCGTGATCCCCGCGCACATCAGCGGCCCCGCGTCCGCCGCCTCCAGCGTCTCCGGAATCAGCGCCACGGCTTCATGCCGCGCGATCATGTACTGCGCATACCCGCCGTCCCGCGTCACTCCGTTAACTTCCTCGTTCTTGCAGGTGATGAATTCCCCGCGCCGGCACGACTCGCATACAAAACAGTGCCCCCCGTGCCACCCCGCTCCGACCCGGTCACCCTTCTTCCATTCCGTCACCCCTTCGCCTACTTCATCGACCACGCCCGCCACCTCGTGCCCCGGCACGCGCGGATACTGAATCCACGGAAACACTCCTTCCTTCGTCACCGCATCGCTGTGACACACCCCGCAAGCCTGCACCTTAATCCGCACCTCGCCCGCTCCCGGCTTCGGCATCTCCCGCTCCACCAGCTCAAACTCTCCGCCCGCCTTGCTCACCTGCGCCACCAGATTTTTCGCCATCGCTCGTTCTCCATTCTCTCTAAATTGTCCGGCCCGCTGATGCAAACCCTCACCCAAGCAGCAATCCGCCAGCCGCCGGCAACTCAGTATTCCGATGCTTCCCAATCCATCCCGTTATACCACTCTCCAAATCTCATTCTTGCCCCTCTGCGCCCTCTGAGGCCACTCTCTGATCTCTGCGGTAAAGCCTTTCTCCTCTCCTGACTCTCCCCCAACATGTCTCACCCCTAATCACTCCTCTGGTGTACACTCGCTCTTGTTACGGATTCCCGCACCCGGCACGCTCCGCCACGCGTGCCCTTTGAGGCTAGCTTGCTACCCCTAAGCAAGTTCTCCAGGCTCCTCATCGCCCTCGCCCTCCTCGTAGCGGCGCTCCTCCTCCTCGACCTCGAAGCCGTTCACAACTCCGCAAAACGCCTGCTCTTCTCCAACTCCCTCGATTTCTCCATGGTTCTCCTCGCCGCCCTCGGCACCTTCTACGCCGCCCGCCGCTCCCAGGGCTACGCTCGCCAACTCTGGACCCTGCTCACCATCGCGCTTGCCATGGAAGCGCTCGCCGAGGCCATCACCACCTACTACCAAATTTATGTCCCCGGCTCCTCCGCGTTGCCCATGCCCTCCGACATTCTCTTCTTCGTCTGGGCCGCCCCGGTCTTCATGATGTTCCTCCCCAGCGCCGACCCCAAATCCCGCGGCTGGGACTGGCTCCGCATTCTCGACTTCACCCAGATCGCCATCGTCGCCGTCACCGCTTATCTTTATTTCTTCTATACCCCGTCTCGCTGGCTCGCAAATAGTACGAACCTCCCTGCCCAAATTCTCGGCCTTTACATCATTCGCGACGCCGTTCTTTCCACCGGCTTCTTCTTTCGCTCACGCACCTCCACCTCCTCGGGTCTTCGCTCCTTTTCTCTCGGACTGTTCTTTGTCTTTCTCGCCGCCACCTTCTCGGACACCGACTATCTCCTCACTCTCAATACTTCCGTCGGCGCCGCCAGTTGGGGAGACTTCATCTTCCTCGTTCCCTACCTCGGCCTCATCCTGCTTGCTGGCGTTTGGCCTCGCGCGCCTCGCGATTCCATCGTCGAGCCCCCCTCACGTTTCACCGATCTCGCCGTCACTCATATTTTGCCCCTCGGCATTCCCCTGCTGGTCATCTTCATGGGCCGCTCCATTGCTCGCGACCAGGTCGTCATCGCCTGGCTCGCCATCAGCGCCTCGTTCGTCTGCTCCGCCGTTCGTCTCATCCTCACCAACAGCAAACAGCGCCGCGTCACCAAAGAGCTCCTCGACGCCGAGCGCGCCCTCGTCCGCTCCGAACGCATGCTCTCTTCCGCCTTTCGCTCCAGCCCGGACGCCTTCAGCATCAATGTCTTCCCCGACGGCCCCTACCTCGACGTCAATGAAAGCTTCACCCGCCTCACCGGCTACTCTCGTGAGGAAGCCATCCATCGAACTCCCAAGGAACTCAACCTCTGGACGGAACCCGCCCGCCGTGCCCAGGTGCTTTCGCAGCTCGGTGAAAACAAGGAAGTCAGCGGCGTTGAATTCTCCTTCCGCACCAAATCCGGCCAGTTCCGTACCGGCCAACTTTCCGGTTCCCTCCTCGATCTCGATGGCAAAGTCTGCGCCCTCGTTGCCGTTCGTGACATCACCGAACGCAAAGTGGCCGAAGAGCTCATGCGCACCAGCGAACAACGCTTTCGCTCTCTGGTCGAACATCTTCACGTCGGCATCGCCTCGTTTGACCCCCAGGGCCGCGCGCAATTCGCCAACCAGGCTGCCCTGGACATGTTCGGCCTGCAGCTCCCGGACGTCCTGGGCAAAACCGGTGCGGAGCTCGGGCTCGAGCCTTTGCGCGAAGACTCTACTCCCCTGTCCGACCCCGCGCGTCCTCTCCAATCCGTCTACAACACCGGACGTCCTCTCTATAACCAGGTCTTCGGCTGGCGGCGTCCTCACGCCGAAGATATTCTCTGGACCCTCCTCGATGCCATTCCCGAATTCGACGCCTTCCAAAACCTTTCCCGGATTCTCGTCTCCATTACCAACATTACCGAGCAACGCAAAGCCACCGATGCCCTCCGCGAAAGTGAAGAGCGCTTTCGCACCCTCGTTCGCGACCTGCATACCGCCGTCGTCCTCTATAGCCCCGCCGGCACCATTCAATTCGCCAACGACGCTGCCTTTGATATCTTCGGCTTCATTCGCGTCGATTCCTTCGGCCAGCGTGTTGACGAACTCGGTGTCTTCCCCTTTGATCAAAACGCCCAACCCATTCCTTTCGACCAGCTCCCCGTTCAAAATGTCATTCGCACCGGCCGGGCCGCCCGCGACGTCGTCCTCGGCTGGCGCCTCCCCAACAAGCCTGACCTGCTCTGGACCTATGGCAACGCCGTCCCGCAATACGCTCCCGATGGCTCCCTCCTCCGCGTCATCGCCTCGTTCGAAGACATCACCGCCATGAAGAACGCCGAGCGCTCCATCCACCAGCTCTCCACCGAACTTCTCAAACTCCAGGACGAAGAACGCCGCCGCATCGGCCGCGAACTTCACGACGGCATGGCCCAGACCGTTCTCGCCGTCAATCTCAGCCTGGCCCAGCTCCGCCAGTCCGCGCAGCCCCTCAACGAGGCCTCCTCCCGCGCTCTCGACAAGGCTCGCGAACTTCTCCAGCAAATGTCTCGCGAAATTCGTACCCTCTCTTATCTTCTCCATCCGCCGCTGCTCGACGACCTCGGCCTCGTCTCCGCCCTCAAGGAATACGTCAACGGCTTCAGCGAACGCAGCGGCATCGAAACCTCTCTCGAAGTTCAGCCCCGCTTTCGCCGCCTCCCCCAGATGGCGGAAACCGCTTTCTTCCGGATCACTCAGGAAAGCCTCGCCAACATTCAGCGCCATTCCGGCAGCAAGCGCGCCAAAGTCTCTATCCGCGAAGACCCCGATTCCGTCCTCCTCGAAATCGCCGATTACGGCCGCGGCATAAACTTCCCCAAAAATGGCTCAAGCTCGCCTCACCACGGCCATGCTCTCCTCGGCGTTGGCATCCCCGGCATGCGCGAACGCATGGCCCAGCTTGGCGGCTCTCTCGAAATCGATTCCAGTTCCGCCGGCACCACCATTCGCGCCAGAATCCTTCTCACCGCACCGGTGCTCCAGGAAGCTCAGCATGAACCCGCTTGACGTCCTCATCGCCGACGATCACTCCGTCGTCCGCGCCGGCTTGCGCACGCTCATCGAGTCCCGCAGCCGCTGGAAAGTTTGCGCCGAAGCTGTCAACGGCCGCGACGCCGTCGAAAAAGCCGCCAAACACAAACCGCACATCGCCATCCTCGACATCGGCATGCCTCTCCTCAACGGCGTGGAAGCAGCTCGCCAGATCCGCAAAGCTTCGCCCGCCACCGAAATCCTCATTCTCACCATGCACGAGTCCGACGACCTCGTTCAGCAAGTCGTCGAAGCCGGCGCTCACGGCTACATCCTCAAGGATGACGCCGACCGCGTCCTCCTCGACGCCCTCCAGGCCCTCAGCGAGCACAAGCCTTATTTCTCCGTCCGCGTTTCCGAAGCCGCCGACATTGCCGATCCTTCCGATCCCTCCAGATCCTCGCGCTCCCGCCTCACTCCCCGCGAACGCGAAATCCTTCAGCTCCTCGCCGAAGGCAAAAGCAACAAGGAAGTAGCCAACCTCCTCAACATCAGCGTCAACACCGCCGAAGCCCATCGCGCCAACATCATGCTCAAACTCGATTTCCACTCCCTCGCTGAACTAGTCATGTACGCCATCCGCAACAACATCATCCGAACGTAAGCTGACCCCAAGTAGCATAGGCTTTGGCCCGGGCACTCTTGGGTTTTCCTAACATCCGAACCACTGGGTGCCGCACCCTGCGGTTTTCAGGGTGCGGGTTTACCCTCCACCAACTCTCCGCGTTCTCCGACGCCCTCTGCGGACTCTGTGGTGAGCTCTCCCTCCTGCCTCCTGTTAGCTACTATCTGATCGCACTTAATTCCCGCCGCCCACCCCTCCCCCTAGTGAATATTCACTAGGCAATCTCCTCCATTCCCTTCCCCTCCCCTTTCCCCCATTATTAACACGGTTTAATAATGCCGTTTCCTGGAGATCGCATGCCGCCACCCAAACCCATCCGCGTCTTGATCGCCGACGATTCGCCGACCGCTCTGCAATCCGTCTGCGATTATCTGCATTTCGCGGGTGGCTTCGAAATCGTCTGCACCGCCAGCGATGGCCTCAATGCCGTCCAGCTCGCCGAGCGTCATCAACCCGATCTCGCGGTGCTGGATTTCCGCATGCCGCGCCTCAACGGTTTGCAAACGGCCAGGAAACTTCGCCAGGCGCATCCCGCGTTGCGCGTCATTCTCTTCTCCGAAATCAATGGACCCACGCTCGAAGAAGAGTGCCGCAACCACGACGTTGACGCCTTCGTCTCCAAAAGCCGCCTACCCGACGGATTACTAGCCGAAATCCGCCGCCTGTTCCCAGGCTCGCCCTTCTGAGCCGCCTTCAGTCGCACAGGCTTCAGCCTGTGTTCTTGGAGTCGTTCAGAAGTTCCGCAAGCCGTCTTAAGCGCTTGCCGCAATTTGAAAGTAAGGAGCATTTAGAAACACCAATGCCGCAAACTGGATCGCAAGTTCTCTTCCTGGGTGAGTTGCCCTTCTGGCTCAAAATTTCCCAGTCCGTCGTCGAGGCGCCCGCAGCCTCTTTTCAAATCCATCGCTCGCCGTCTCTTCGCGATGCTTTACGCCGATTGGATTCCGAAAAATGGCACGCCGTCCTTCTCGACTTCAGCCACCCCTCTGCTCAGGAGCTTCTGGCCGCCCGGAAGCTCCATGATGGGCTGGGTTCCGTTCCCGTCGTCGCCCTGCTTCCCATCGCCGATGTCCAATACGAAAACGCCGCCGTCCTCGCCGGCGCCGCTTCCTCGCTGCTGCTCGATGAAGTCTCGGCGGCCTCTCTTCACCAGGCCATTGCTAACGCCATTAATACCACCGCGGTCCGCAAAAATTCTAGAAAGGATACGTCAATGCAATTTCCACTCGGACAACCAGGTGTCGACTCTCTCCCTCTCGCCAAACTCGATGCCATTTCTCACGCCATCAACAATCTCCTCTGCGTCATCAACGCCAACGCCGACATCCTCACCGACCAGCTCGACGCCTCCCACAACGCCATCCGCAGCGTCTCCCAAATCAAAAAAGCCACCAAATCCGCCGCCGACCTCATGCGCCTCCTAAAGACCCCATGACCTCGTGGTACAGGCACTCCTGTTTACCCTGAGCAACGCCGAAGGGCCCGTGTCCCTCGATCCGGCTCCTCCATCTGCCGCGAAGTGGCACAGCGATTCCTCGCTGTGCTCTTTCCGCATTCTTCTCCGTGAACTCCCTGCTCCCCCTCTGCGTCCTCGGTGTTAGGTCCTTTTTCTTTTCTCTTGTCTATTTTCCATTTTCTCTTCCTCTCTTCTTTGACTTCACACCCAAATCTCCTCTACTCTTCTTCCATGCCAACCAATCGCCAATGGAAACTAGCAGCCCGCCCCAGCAATCTCATCACTCCCGACGTCCTCCAACTCTCCGAATCCCCCATTCCCGCCATTGCCGAAGGCCAAGCCCTCGCCCGCGTTAAATATCTCTCCATCGACCCCACCATGCGCGTCTGGATGACCGACATCCCCCAATACATGCCTCCCGTGCAAATCGGTGAAGTCATGCGTTCCTTCGGCCTCGCCGAAATCGTCGAATCCCGCCATCCCGACTTCAAAAAGGGCGACAAAGTCTCCGGCCTAACCGGCCTCCAGGATTACGCCCTCATCACCAGCGAAGAGAAGCGCGCCTTCCAGAAACTCCCCTCGATCCCCTTCCTCTCCGACACCAATTTTCTCAACCTTCTCGGCATCAACGGCCTCACTGCCTATTTCGGCCTCATCGAAATCGGCAAGCCGCAATCCGGCGAAACCCTGGTCGTCTCCGCCGCCGCGGGAGCCACCGGCAGCATCGTCGGCCAGCTCGGCAAAATCCACGGCTGCCGCGTAGTTGGCATCGCCGGCACCGATGAGAAATGTAAATGGATTAAAGACGATCTCGGCTTTGACGCCGCCATCAACTACAAAGCTCCGGACTGGAAGGCCCAGCTTGCCGCCGCCACTCCCAAGGGCGTGGACATCAATTTCGAAAATGTCGGCGGCGAAATCATGCAAGCCGTCCTCGACCGCATGAATCTCCACGGCCGCGTCGTCCTCTGCGGCCTAATCTCCGGCTACGCCAAGCAGGATCCCGGCCTCGCCAGCTTCGGCCAGATCATCATCAAACGCCTCCGCGTCGAAGGCTTCATCATCATCGATTACGTTTCCCGCTTCATGGACGCCGGCCAGAAACTCGGCATGTGGAAAATGACCGGCAAGCTCAAAGACCGCCAGACCATCGTCAAAGGCCTCGAAAAAGCCCCCGAAGCCATCAACATGCTCTTCCGCGGCGAAAACATCGGCAAACTGATCGTCGAACTTTAGCCGCCCGCTCCGTGCTCCCGATCAGTGCGCGCGCAAGGATTCCGCCAGCCGCACCAGATTTTGCGGGTGCACCCGAATGACTCCCCCGCGCGGGCTGTCCACGTCGGAAATCAGAAAAAACGAAATGGAAAGAACCAGGGGAAGCACCAGGAACAGCACAGTTTTGCTTCCCACATGCGACGCATAGTAGCCCAGCAGCAAGTTCCCGCAAATGGAGATGGCCGCCATCAGTCCCCACGCGGCCAGCGGAATCCGGTTCAACCAGGCCGCCTCCGTGTATCCTTGCGAATTCAAAACATCGTTCATGCCAGCGAGCACCAACGTGGTAACCCCCGGCGATTGCGCCGCAGCGGGAGCGCGCACCGCCGACCACAGTTCCATTTGCAGCTGACCGGTAGCGGCGCGAATCTTCTGAAGCTGTACCGCGTCGCGCGTTTCATAGAACAATATCCGTTGATCCAGATAGCTGCTCAGCAGCGCGCGTGCGCTCACCGCATCGCCTTCGGGCAACAGGTCTGCGCGAACATACTCGGTTCCGATTGCGTTGGCCTCCGCTTCCTCGAAATTCTTGCGTTGATCGTATCGGTTGACCGCCATCGAAAAGCTGAATCCAATGATCAGGCCTAGCAACGTAAGCGTAGCGCCCAGAATGACGGCCAATTCTTCTCGCCCGCCCGCCGCCAGCTCCGGGCGTTTCTTGCGAAGCGATGCGCCGATCCGTGCCGCAATCCACAACACCACGAAAGAGATCGCAAAAACAAGCAGGGGATTTCTGGTGATGACGTTCATCGGCCGCGCGCTCCTCTACTTACGCGGCCTAAGTTATAACATCTCCGCCCCGGCGAGCGCTCGCCGCCGGAAAAGTTCTCCCGCTGCCCAGGCACCCGCAAATGGCCGCTGCCCAGGCTTTCTTCCCACGTTGTAGCCTCGCCTCCCACTCAGCACCGACCCGGTAATAAATCCATCCGGCGACATCGTTACAGGCCAGAAAACCTTGCTCACGGACGCCTCCTTCTTATTTCTGCGGCAGAGCCCGAACTCAGTCGTCCCGCAATTGCCGCAACATCAACGCGGCTTCCGAGGCTGCCACATCGACTCTATAACTGCCGCAAAAATCCAATCATCGCGCGATTCACTTCCTCCGGTCGCTCTTGCTGCGTCCAATGCCCACAGCCTGGAAGCATGAGCGTGCCGCGAAGCTGCGGCACAAAATACCCGAGGTGCGCAATAATTTGATCCATCCCACGGAAGCCCACCACCAGGTCCCGGTCTCCCGCAATATAAAGCCCGGGCACGCTGACGCAACTCCCCGCATAAGGCGCCAACAGTTCCCAACTGCGGTCAATGTTGCGATACCAGTTCAACCCCCCGCGAAATCCCGTGCGCGTAAACTCGTTCACATAGAAGTCCACGTCCGCTTCCGCAAGCCACGCCGGCAATGTCTCCGGATCCACCAGCCGCGACAAAAACCCTCCTTGCCTCGACACCATTCCCACTTCGCCACCGCTCGCTCCAACATCTTCCCGCTGCGGCACATCGCCTGACGCCGAATACATCACGCTGCGAATGCTCCGCCGGACATCCCGCTCCAACTCCGCTTCCGCTACCCCCGGCTGCTGAAAATAAAGTTGGTAGAAAACCGCCTCATCGGTCTGCGGCATAAAAGTAGTAGGGCAAACAGGAAGCCGCGACCAGAACGGCACGCTCATTCCAATCACCGCTCGAAAGCGATCCGGCCGCAGCAGCGCGCAATGCCAAGCCACCGGCGCGCCCCAATCGTGACCCGCAATCACCCCTTTTTCGACCCCTAGCGCATCCAGCAAGCCCACAATGTCGCCCACTAAATGCAGCAGCGTATACTGATCACTCGCCGCCGGCCGGTCCGTCTGCCCATAGCCCCGCATGTCCGGCGCAACCGCGTGAAATCCCGCCTCCGCCAGCGCCGCCAATTGATGCCGCCACGAATACCACGACTCCGGAAACCCATGACACAACACCACCAGCGGCCCGTCACCGCACTCAGCAATGTGCATCCGAATCCCATTCGTCTCAACAAACCGGTGGGCAACCTCAGCCATCGCGCCTCCAATCCGACTGGATGAACCGCTAATTGAAAGCTACACAATCACAAACAACACGCGGGCGAACAGTCGCCCGCTCTTGACACCACTCTCTTCTTTCTTCAATGATGCTTCATCATGCCGGAAGCTCTCAGCCGGCGGCTCGCGGATATCGTCCTCCCTGACGCCGACGGCAAGCAAATTCGTCTGGGTTCCCTGTGGGAGAATAACCCCACCGTGCTCGTTTTCCTCCGCCACTATGGATGAATCTTCTGCCGCGAGCACGTCGCGCAGTTGCGCGAACATCAGCAGGCGTTCAAAGAAAAAGGCGCTTCCCTCGCCGCCATCAGCCTCGGCGATGCCCACTACGCCCGCATCTTCCAGCAGGAAACCTCGATCGACTTTCCCCTGCTCATCGACCAGGATCGCCAGGCCTACGAAATCGCCAACCTCGGCGTCGCCAATCTGCTTCATCTCGCCCGCAGCGACAATTTCAAAAGCCGAAAACGCGCCAGCGCCGCCGGCCATCACCAGCACAAACTCGGCCGCAATCCCTTCCAGTTGGGCGGCAGTTTCATCTTTGGTCCCGGCAACATCGATCGCTTCGCCCATCTAAGCAAAACCTTCGGCGACAACACCACTCCTGAAACGCTCCTCGCCGCTCTGGATCGTCCTTAACTCGATGAGGAAACGCCGCTTCGAATAGAAAGATCCGCTTGGGCTAACCAGGCACACCTCCCGCCTTTGCGGGACAACCCACGGATTCTTGGCCGGGCTCCCGTTAAGGGCTAGTCCGCCGCGACAGGTTTCGCCATACCAGAATAGTGGATGGTGATCAGGAAACCATTTGAGTCGTCGTACGCGAACTTGTGCCCGTCTCCCTCAAACGCTTCATGCTTGCTCTTCCACATCCGGAAGCCGTCGTTGGACTGGGCGCCCCAGTATTTAAGGTTGTGCACGATAACTTCATGATCGGGCTTGTCTCCCTTGACTCGCTCCAGAATCACTTCGCCGTTGCCGTTCTTCATCTTTGCGTGAGCTACGCCGGTCTTGGTGTCCACGTCCCATGAAAATGCCGCGATGACCACGTCCTTTTTCTGCCAGGGAATCGGATAAAGTTGCCCGAGGATGTCCGCCAACGCCGCTTGTTGTTCCTTGCTTACGCTGGGATCAAAATTCATCACCATCCAGGAATCCTTGCCTGTACTCCAATCGCTTCCGAGATCGTTGGCGAGCCATACTTTCGCACCGTCCAGCTTGATCCCTTTGTAATATCCCTTGTCCACTTTCAGAGCCAGGTTGGCGCGGCAAAAATGCGCGTCCATGTGATGCTCATCCATGTGTTTTGTGGCGTGGGTGTTGAAATAGCAGGGACAGAACATGTCGCAGCTGCAAGCTTCGATATAACTGGCAGTCATATCGAAATCAGGCTTGGAGGATTTTTCCTGGGCATGTGAGGTGAAGTAGATGAGACCTGCAGCAGGCACAAGTATGAAAAGCCATAGCAATCGAGAAAGACGGCGCATGATCCCTCCTATCAATTTTTTGAGACTGGGCCCAACGGGAATTGCGTAACTCTACTCTCAGGGTTTGCGGGATTCAACTGGATTTCCTCTTTGGCCGAAAAAGCCTTCCACAGCCCGTTTGGAATCACGCCCACACCAGTCAGGGCCAAACCCATCAGGCCCATTTTGGAGTGCGGAAGCGGAGCTTCCGCTTTTGCGCAGCAACTACCGTCGCCCAACCAATCCGCCGAAGCGCACCGCTTATCAATCTCGGAAAATTTTCCGAAACAACCCAATCATCTCTGCAAACGCCAAATCCGTAGCCTCCGGATCGAACCGTGGCCCCTCATCCCGGGTAAACGCATGTTCCGCCGGATACAACAATGTCCGATACTTCACTCCGTCACTCTTCAACGCCCGGTCAATCGCCTCACGCCCCGCTTCCGGCACATGCGGATCCGCGCTCCCAAAAATCATCAACAACTCCCCGCGAATCTCCTTCGCCCGCGCCAGCGATCCCGCATCCGCGTCCCGCCCCAACTTCCCATCATGAATTCCCGTCCCGTAATAACACACCGTCGCCCGCACATTCGCCTGAAACGCCGCACGAAACGCCAAATGCCCGCCAATGCAAAATCCCACCGCCCCAATCTTCCCCGCTGCCACCTTCGGATATTTCCCCAGCCAATCCAGCCCCGCCCGGCAATCCGCATCAAAATCCGCTACCGGAGTCTTCGCCGCATCCTGCTGCCCTCGCGTTCGCCCAGCATCGTCAAACGCAATCACCGTCCCCGGCGGTTCAATCCGCCGGTAAATTTCCGGCGCCGCGGCCACAAATCCATACCCGGCCAGCCGCACGCAAGTCCGCAACATCGGCGGCGTAAGCTGAAAAATATCCGAGTAGCACCAGATCCCCGGATACTTCCCCTCCGCCTTAGGCGCCGCCACAAACGTCCGCATCGGTCCGCCCGCCAGCGCAATATCCACACATTCTGTAGCAACAATCATGTTCCCCCCATCTTCATCGCGCTCCGCCACGCAACAAGCTCCGCAGGCCAATCATATCCCAACCAATTGCCAGTAAATTTTTGCAAATTTCTTCCCCTCTCCCCAAGCATAGAAAATGACAACTCTTCACTGGATTGCCGCTCGCCCACCCTCGATCATCCTTTTCGGCCCTGACTTGCAGCGCGAGACTCTGTGACCACCCGCGCGGGGATCATCCGGGAACCTTGCGCTCAAGTCAGGCCACTAGTTCCAGCGGTCAGCGGCGTAATCCTGGTATCCCATCCGCATCCGTGCGATGCCCTTCCAGGAGTTCGCACGACGTTCACCGTCGGACTGGACACGCGCCGCCTCCAAACTCAGATCGGAAAGGAAAAACAAATGAAGTTCGTTGCAAAATTCTTGAGAGTATCCCTCGGCATGGCCTCCGCGATCGCGCTCTTCCCGGGTGCGTCCTTGGCGCAGCATTACACCCAAACCAACCTCGTCTCGGACATCCCCGGCATGGCGCCCGTCACCGACCCCAATCTTGTCAATCCCTGGGGCCTCACCCGCAGTTCCGGCGGCCCCTGGTGGGTTTCCGACAACAATTCCGGGCTCTCCACCCTTTACACCGGCGCCGGCGCCATCATTCCCATCAACGGCAATGGAAAAGTCATCATTCAACCGCCCAAAAACGCCCCGGCTGGCGCCACCGGAACTCCCACCGGCATCGTCTTCAACAGCAGCCCTGACTTCGTTCTCCCCGCACCCAACGGAAAGCCCGCCGCGTTCATCTTCGTCACCGAGGACGGCACCATCTCCGGCTGGAACGGCGGACCTTCGGACTTCCCCGCCGTAGACAACAACGATAACGGCTCACCAAACGGCGCGGTCTATAAAGGCGCAACCTCCGCCGTCAACAACGGAACGCGCTACCTCTATGTCACCAATTTCCGCGCCGCCCGCGTCGAAGTCTACGACACCCTCTTCAAGCCCGTGCATTTGTCCGATGATGCCTTCGATCCCGATGGCGATGGCGACCACGACCGCGACGACCAAAACGCTCAACACATTCCCCGCGGCTTCGCTCCCTTCAACATCCAGAACATCGGCGGCAGCCTCTTCGTCACCTACGCCAAGCAGGATTCCGCCCGCCACGATGACACCCCCGGTGATGGCAACGGCTTCGTCGAAATCTTCACCCCCGCCGGCAAGCACATCGGCCATCTCCAGCATGGCTCCTGGCTCAACTCCCCTTGGGGAGTCGTCTGGACGCCTCGCGATTTCGGCGTCTTCAGCAACACCATCCTGGTCGGCAATTTCGGCAGCGGCTGGATCGCCGCCTTCAACGGCTTCACCTACAAGTTCATCGGCTTCGTGCAAAATCCCGATGGCTCACTGATGACTATTGATGGCTTGTGGTCTCTCACCTTCGGCAACGGCGGCTCCGGTGGTCCCTCCACCACGCTCTTCTTCTCCGCGGGACACGACCATGAGACTCACGGCCTCTTCGGCACCATCACTCCCCTGTCCACCGAAAACGACGGCAGCGTCGAGTAACAACCAGCCGCGCACACTTCCACCAAAAAAACAAACCAAAAGCGAGAAACGAAAAGGACGGCGGGGCGCCACCTCCCCCGCCGTCCTGTTTTCCTGCATCCAATCTTCCATGTGGCACAGGCGCTCCTGTTTACCCTGAGCTTCGGAGGGCCTGTGCTTTTGGGTTTCCAAAACCCTAAACCAATTTCCGTCCGTCCGAATTACTTCGTCCCCGCCCCAATCGCCGAATTCCCCACCACCAGAAACTCATACTTCTTCCCATTCGCCTTGAACTTCATCTTGTCTTTATCCAGAGTAAACTCGATTGGCGTGTTGGCCGGAATAATGGCCTTCTCTCCGGGCTTCTCCTGCCGTATCTGATACTCGCTTGTATCCGTCCGCACCGTATACTGCTGGCACAGCAACTCCGTCGACTCCTTCTTCCCCTGCTTCTTCGTGCCGCAATCCACCGAACTCTCCGAAATAATCGTGCCCATCATGGGTTTCTGCCCGGCCGGACTAAACGAAGCTCCCATCGCCAGGACACCCAAGGCCAATAACATTTTCTTCATTACGCCCTCCTCCGAACAACATCCCGAATTTTCGCGTAAACCAACAATTCAAATTTATAGCATGACGGTTCCCAGCCCGCGCTGTTCATCGCCTCCTGAATTTCCAGAATGGACCCGCTCCCATGGCCCAGAAACCTCCCTCGCAACTCTTTTGCCACCGCAGTGTTTAACAGCATGTAAGCAGCTTCCCCAGGCAATCCGCCGGGAAGCAAGCCGGCCCGCAGCGTTTGGCAATTTATTACCGGGCCGGAGTCGAGGGGACACCATGCGTTACCTGAAATATCTTGCACTTCTCGGAGTTCTACTTTTTGCCGCTGCAAACGCCAGCGCTCAGGTGCGTGTTGGCGTCGGAATCGGCCCTGTGGTCGCCGGTGTTGGCCCAGCCCCAGTCTGTGCCTACGGTTACTACGGCTATTATCCCTACGCCTGCGCGCCCTATGGCTTTTACGGGCCCAGCTACTTCGCCGGCGGCGTCTTCATCGGCGCCGGCCCCTGGTATCACGGCTACTACGGCCATGGCTTCTACGGCCGCGGCTACTACGGCGGTGGTTACTACGGTCACGGCGGCTACGGCTACCGCGGCGGTTACGCAGGTGGCGGCTTCCACGGCAACGCCGCTGGCTATCACGGCGGTGACGGTTATCGCGCTGCCGGAGGCTACCACGGCGGCGGAAGCTCCCACGGCGGCGGCCACCGCTAATCCCAACGAATCCCCAAATCTCCCCAGGGCGGCCAATCATGGCCGCCCTCTCCATTTGTTGCGGCCACCTTCAGTGGTCACCCTTTGGAGTGCGGGCCGACCCGGTCGCCCCGCTTTCACGCACCAACCCAAGCTCCCAAACTCTCCATCCTCCAGTCCGTTCCCCATTCCTCTTCTCTTGGGTGCCGCACCTTTAGGCCTGAGCGAAGCCGAAGGGCCTTCGCCTTTAAGGGTGCGGGGTTTTTGCGCCCGCCACATGATCCAAAAATGCCAAATACGCCGCCACTAGCTGATACGTCTGATAGTAGTCGTCCAAATTCATCGCCGAAATCTTATCCTTCGACGTATGCAGTATCCCCGCGTCCCACGTCTTCTGTGTCAGCGAATGAATCGTAATACTCGGAATCTTCCGCGCCGAAAACTGCACCGAGTCCGTGGTCCCAATCTCCTCCACATTCTCGCCGGTCACCGGCGCGTTCAACGCCTTGGCGATGGAAGCCAGCGCGCCAATCAAATGCTTGTCTGAATGCGAAGTCCACACCTCCGTCGGTGCCAGCCCCAATGTATCCATGTTCACCATCGCCTCTGTCGCCCCCACCTGCTCCTTGCTCATGTGCTGCGCATAAAACTGCGAACCCACTTCCCCCTTCTCCTCATCCGTGAACCCGATAAATATGTACGTGTGCTTGCGCGGCTCCCGTCTAATCGCCTCATACAGCGATGGCAACAGCGACGCGCCACTCCAGTTGTCCACCACCCCATCGCCCTTTGCGACATGGTCGTAATGCGCCCCCACAATAATCGCCTTGTCGCCGTTGCCCGGCAGCACGCAAATCACATTCGGCAGTTTGGTGCCTTTCACTGGCTGTTCGGAGAGCGACTCGCCACTGCAGCCCGCTTCGATGAACAACTCCTTCAGTGTCTCCTCCCGCTGTTGGTCGTTCCCCTTGTATCTCCTCAGCCGCGCTTCGACAATCGCCCGCGCCACCGGATGATACTCAACCTTTTCCACCCCTGCCCCACCCCAAACCGTCAGCATCCCCGCGACGCTCGCCGCCAAAACGACTATCCATCGCCGCAGCATTCGCTCACCTCAGCCAGATTATAAGGTCACACTTACCTGTTCGATTTGCCAATACCCCGCCCAACTGTAATTTCGTACCATCAACTGTCTTGTCCGTCCGCGCGCCGTCCCTCCGCGCGGACCAGGAGCCCCTATGACGCAACAACAGATCGACTCCCCAGCCTTCCAGAAGGCCCTGCTCAAGAGCGAGCGCCATCGCATTCTGGGCGTCGTTACTTTCGTCGTCCTCTTCACCGCCGCCATTGCCCTCCGCATTCTCATTTACGGTTCAAAAATGAGCCCCTGGGGCATCGTCGCCTCCATCCTCCTCGTCGCTTACGAGTTCGTACTGCTCCGCACTGTGGATCGCTGCCTACGCAAAGATACTCCGCTTCCCTCCGGCCTCTGGCTGCTCACCGTGTTTCTCGAGATTTCCTTTCCTGCCGTTGGCATCGCTTTCCTCTCCAGCCCGCGCCTGGAAGCCGCTTATCGCCCGCTCGCCACTCCCTGGGTTCTCGCCTACTTTGCCTTTCTCATTCTCTCCGTCCTTCGCCTCAGCCCGCGAGCGTGTTATTTCGCTGGCTCCGTCGCCGCCGCAACGTTTCTCCTTGCCGCGTCCTCTCTCGGCTGGCGTCCCAGCCTTCACGATCTGTCCAATCACTCTGTCACGCAAACCGCTGTTGGCTTCTATGCAATTCTCCTTCTCATCTGCGGTTTCATCGCCGGCGCGGTCGCCCGCGAAATTCTCAAGCATGTCCAGGCCGCCTTGGATGAGGCCGAAACCAAGCGGCACCTCGCCCAGGTGCAGCACGACCTCGACATCGCCCGATCCATCCAGCAATCTCTTCTTCCTCGGGTGCGTCCGAATATCCACGGCTTCGAAATTGCCGGCTGGAATCACAGCGCCGACGAAACCGGTGGCGATTTCTTCGATTGGAAACCTCTCGCTGATGGCAGGCTCGCCGTCATTCTTGCCGACGTGACCGGCCACGGCATTGGTCCTGCTCTCCTGGCCTCCGTCTGCCGCGCTTACTCGCGCGTCAGTTTTGACGCCGGAACCTCGCTCACCTCCACGATGGGCCAGATCAATAAGTCCTTCGGCGAAGACCTCAGTTCTGAGCGCTTCGCCACCTTTGTCGCCGCCATCTGCACCCCGGATCAGGATCGCGTTGAAGTTCTCTCCGCGGGTCACGCCCCGCTCTTCCTCTACACCTCAGCCAAGCGGGAGCTCACCAAATTCGAAGCACAGGCCCTCCCGCTCGGCATTCTTCCGGACTTCGCTTCGGAGCCGCCTATCGTTTTACAACTTAAGCCCGGCGACCTGCTTTTGTTGATCACCGACGGATTCTTCGAGTGGGAAAACTCTTCCCAAGAGCAGTTCGGGTTCGACCGCCTGGCCAACATGATTCGCAAACATAGCCATCTGCCACCCGAAGAGATCATCGCCGAAATCTATCAATCCGTTCTCGCCTTTGCTGGTGGAACAAGCCAGAAAGACGACTTAACCGCCGTACTGATCAAGCGCACCGCAAACTGACGACCAGTGCCCCGCCCAATCGCCTCGCTCAGAATTGGCAAATTACTCCGTCTGGGATATAAGCAGTGCAATGTTCCCACCGTTGGTCATGTTCTCCGATCGATCAAGGAGTTTCCCCGATGAACATCCGCTGCGTAGTAACCGGCCGGACCCCCGCCGGCAAATCCGTCTTTGCCAATGACGCCGCCGCCGAACCCATCACTCTCGATCTGCTGCCCGGCTTCCAATTTCACCGCCTCTGGGGCGCCGATTCCCCGCCGCAACTCCCCAGCGACGGCACGCCCCCGCCGCATCCCCGTTACTTCCCGCCTCTCGGTGGTTTCCGCTTCGGCTTCTTTTCTCTCCCGCCAAATACAGAAAAACTCGCCGCCTCCACCGATCTCGCCGCCGGCTTCGTCGAACTCCAAACCAAACTCCCCGGCATGGCCGAGGTCCTCGAGCCAATGCACCCTGGCATGCACACCACCGACACCGTGGACTTCGACGTCATCGTTTCCGGCGAGGTCTATCTCCAACTCGACGACGGCGCCGAAGTCCATCTCCAAGCCGGCGACTGCGTCGTCCAGAACGGCACCCGCCACGCCTGGCACAATCGCTCCTCCCAACCCTGCGTAATCGCCGTAACCCTAATCGGCGCCCACAACCAACGCTAGCGCCCATCACAAAAATTTAGGGGCGGCTTTACGCCGCCCCCACTTGATTTTTCATTCTTCGGGAGGGCACGACTTCGGTCGTGCCGTAATCAATGCAACTTTAAACCCGCTTCAGCGGCTGAGGTTCGCTGGGCAATCTCCGTCAACCTTCCTACCGCAACCTCGCGTACAACGCCTCTTTCCACCGCCCATTATCAATCGTCCAGAAAATTTTCGCCTTGCTTCCCCCCGCAACACTCGCCGCCCAAACCTCGCGATTCCTTTCATCCTCCGCCACATTCAACCGGTCCACCACCGTCATGCCCCGCGTCAACTCGCTCTCCGTCTCCACATCCATGAAATGCTCCGACACCGACGTCACAATCGACCCGTCCAGCGCCACCGCCATCGCCACCGGATCCGGCAGCGAAATCCCGTGTTCTCCCGTCTGCACAAAAAACGCTTCCTGCGCCCGGCTGTTGCACTCCACCGCAAATTTGGCAACCTCCGTCCCAAAACCAAGCACCTTCTCGATGTCCGCCAAATTCAGCACCGCCTCGCCACGGCAAAGATGCCACCCCACCAATTCAATCGGCAGCCCGCTGCGCACCACAATCCGCGCCGCCTCCGGATCGCACCAGATGTTGTACTCCGCCGCCGGCGTAACATTCCCCTCGCAACACGGCGCTCCTCCCATCACCACGCACCGGCTCACCTTCCCCGCGATCTCCGGCTTTTTCTCCAACGCCAGCGCCAAATTCGTCAGCGGCCCCAGCGTCACCATCACCAACCCCGGATGCGCTTCGATCAATTCAATGATCGCGTCCGTCGCGCCCAGTTTTTCCGGCGCCCGTTGCGGCTCCCGGTACCCGTGACCTCCCAATCCATCCCGCCCATGAAACCAGTCCGCGCTCAAATGCGCCCGCTTCAGCGGCTTCTGCGCACCGGTAAACACCGGCGCGCGCGACCCGCAAAGCTCCGCCGTATACAAGGCATTCCGGCTCGCCTGCTGCACTGGCACATTCCCCGCAACCGTCGTAATCCCCACTACCGCAACCTCCGGACTCCGCAGCGCCATAATCAGCGCCACCGCGTCATCCGAAGCCGTATCCGTATCAATCAAAAATTGTCGTTTCACGCGCCGTAGCATATCAGATGTAGCGGCTGCCTTCCGAGGCAGGAGCATTTCCGAATGTAGTGGCCGAACTTTAGATCGGCCATCCCAAAATCCGAACCGTCCACCGGCCAAACCCCCGGGAACTTTTCTCCCTTCCGCAGGGAATACTATCCTGTACAGGTCCACCACTTTTCGGAAAGGCTCGGCGTCATAATCTTGCGGAAAACTCTCTCACTCGCCCTGCTCCTCCTCTCCGCCCTTCCCCTCCTCGCCCAGCAAACCACCCCCATCACTGTCAACGTCAGCGCCGTAAACCTCCTTGCCACCGTCCGCGACAAACACGGCCACATCGTTAACAACCTCTCCAAGGACGACTTCTCCCTCACCCAGGACGACAAGCCCCAATCCATCACCTATTTCGCCAAGGAATCGGATCTCCCCCTCACCCTCGGCCTCCTCGTCGACACCAGCATGAGCCAGCGCCGCGTCCTCGATCAGGAACTCTCCGCCAGCCACTCTTTCCTCGATCGCGTTCTGCGCGAAGACAAGGACAAAGCCTTCGTCATCCATTTCGACCACGAAGTCGAGCTCCTCCAGGACCTCACCTCCTCGCGCCAAAAACTTCAGGCCGCCATCGATCAAATCCACACGCCGCAGTTCTCGCAAACCAGTTCCAGCGGCGGCTCTTCGGGTGGTTCCTCCAGCGGCGGCGGTGGCGGAGGTCGCGGCCACGGTCACGGCGGCGCCGGCACGCTCCTCTACGACGCCGTTTATCTCGCCTCCAACGAATTGATGAAAAAACAGCCAGGCCGCAAAGCCATCATCATCCTCACCGATGGCGTTGATCGCGGCAGCAAAGAATCCCTGGAAGAAGCCATCGAAACCGCGCAGCGCGCCGACACTCTGGTCTACTGCATCCTCTTCGCCGACAAGGAAGGCTATGGCGGCGGCCCTCACATGGGCGGTGGAGGCGGCATGGGCCGCGGCGGCGGCGGGGGCGGCGGCTATCCCCGGCGCACCGAAGAATCTCATCCCGACGGCAAGAAAGTCCTCCAGCAACTCTCCAAAACTACCGGCGGGCACTTCTTCGAAGTAACCAAAAAAGAGACCCTCGACAAAATCTATACCGCCATCAACGAAGAACTCCGCAACCAATACGTCCTCGGCTACTCCCCCGATAAGCTCGATGCCACTCCCGGCTATCACAAGCTCCACCTGGCCGTAAAACAAAAAGACCTAGTAGTCCAAACCCGCGACGGTTACTACCTCGACCACTAAATTCCGCACCGCGAAACTCTTGTGGCACAGCCATTCCTGTTTACCCTGAGCTTCGAAGGGCCTGTGCACTTGAGACCCCAAAAAAGAGGGGCGGCTCAATCCCGCCCCTCTTAGCCAATTCTTTCTCTGTGCCCTCTGCCTGCCCTGAGCGAAGCCGAAGGGTGTTCTCTGTGGTAAATCCCTTCCTTGTCTTATCGACCCTACCTCCCCATCTGCCCCTCTTTCTGCCTCTTCCTCTCCGCATCCAGCTTCTGCACATACTCCTCAAACTTCGGCTTCTGCTCCGCCGTCAAAAACGCCCGCATCTGCTCGCGCGCCTTCATCCGCACCGTATCCACTTCCGCGTCGCTCTGATCGTGAATCCCACGAATCGCCGCCTGCGCATTGTCGATAATTCCCGCCACCTTCTGCGACTGCTCCGCCGTCAGCCCAATCTCCTGGGTCATCTCCGCAACTTTCTTCGCTCGCCTTTCAGCATCCGTCATCGGCGCCGGCTTGGTCGCAGCATAACTCCGGTGCGCGAAGCTGTAGCCAAACACTCCGCCCGTCGCCGCTCCCAGCACGAACACCAGCACCAGCCAAATCGCCGCTTTCTTGCGGATCTCCTGGTTCATGGACGTACCTCGTTCGACGTTCCCAGCCCGTCGTCGTACCACGTCGGCGCCACCGATGAATCGAACACCATGTCGCCTCCCCGGCGGTCGGCACTGCTGGCTACATCGGTGCGTCTCAGTTCCAGCGCCCAACTCCCGCCCAAAACCAAAAGCAGCGCGCTGACCGCCACCAGCCGCGGCGCCAGTCTCCGCACGCTGATCCACACTCCGTCCCGCGCCTCTTCTTCCCGTTCCTGCGCGTTAATCGCCGCCATCACCCGCGTCGTAAACCACGGCCCCGGCTTCGGCACCTGCATCTCCGATAGCGCGTTGCGTGTCTCCACAAACTCTTCCAGTGCCGCCCGGCAGGCCTCGCAGCTCCCCGCGTGCTCCTCGTCGGCTTTCGGCAGCTCGGCTCGCCATTCTTCAACACTCAGGCGCGCCCCGCTGCGTACCGGCAACTCCTCCAACGCATCCAGAAAGCGCCGGCAATTTTCTTGTTCTAGATTTCCCAGGTTTCCCATTCTTTGCTTACCTCTTTTTTCTGCCTGTTTCCTCTTTGGCCCGTTTGCTCTGCCTATCTCCCTAGATTCCGATTTTCCGCTTGCGTCTCGCTCTCTCTGTAATCCGCTGCCGCGCCCGGAACAGCCTCACCTTCACCGTGTTCGCGTTAATCTCCATGAGCCCGGCAATCTCCTCCACCGAGAAACCTTGCACTTCCTTCAGCACCAGCATCGTCCGGTCGCGCTCTTCCAGGCAGCTCATCAACTCCTCCACCTGCTGCTGCGTTGCCAACCGCTCGCCCACGTCCGGCCGGCCATCCGACTGCTCCGACGAAGCCTGGTACACCTGCGTCTGCTCTTCGCTCAACTCCGCCTCAAACATCAGCGGCCGCACTTTCTTCTTCCTCAATAAATCCCAGCACTCATTTACCGTTATCTTATAGAGCCAGGTGGTGAATGCCGCCCTTTGATCGAACCGTTTGATCGAAAAGTAAGCCTTCAGGAATACCTGCTGGGCTATGTCTTCGACGTCTTCCCGGTTCCTCAGGATGCCTCCGGCCACCGCGAATACCCGGTTCTGGTGCCTCCGAACCAACTCCTCAAACGCCTCCTTATCCTCTTTTTGCGCCCGCCGGACCAACTCCCGGTCGTCCTCCGCGCGCACAGAGGTCCCCGCCGTTTCCGCCCTGGGTTTCCCCAGTCCTGTCAGTGCTATAGCCACTGGTTTTGGGACGCGCGCCATCGCTCTTTGGTTACGCCCATTTCCTTCCTTTGTCCATCCCCGCCTAACCGCCTAGTCCCGCCTTTTCCACATTTTTCCACTAGTTTCGACTTGCTACCGGTGACTATCTATGGAATACTCAACCCATGATTATCGGCGACCGTCTTCGCGCTCTGCGCGAGGAAAAGAAACTCTCCCAGGGTGATATCGAGAAGCGTACCGGCCTTCTTCGCTGTTATATTTCTCGCGTCGAAAATGGCCACACTGTACCGGCCATCGAAACGCTGGAAAAGCTGGCGCGCGCGCTCGAATGCCCACTTTATCAACTCTTCTACGACGGCGAAGAGCCTCCGCAACTTCCTAACCTTCCCAAGCGTAAGTCCTCCGACGACATCGCCTGGGGCAGTGCAGGAAAAGAGGCCCGCTACCTCAACAAGCTTCGCCGCTTGCTGAGCAAAGCCGACGAAGAGGACCGCAAACTGCTCCTGTACATGGCCCAGAAGATGGCCAACCGGTAGCCGTTTCTCGATCCACTTCTCGCCTGCGTAGATACAACCAATCGCCCAAAGGAGCCGCTCTCTCCATGCCCGAGTGGCTTTTCTTTTTTCCCACGCCTGTGCCCCAAATAGTTAGACTCCTCTAACCATCCCTCCTCTGCTATTTAATTTTCAGGATTGTATTCCCCTTCGCCAGCCATTCAAACAATTGTCATCCCGACCGGAGAGCCGCGCTCTTTGCGGATCGGAGTGGAGGGACCGCGGCAACCAGCGCCCTTAATCGAGACTCGACATCTCGTTTCCTGCCCGCTTCTTACTCGCTGCTGACTGCTCACTGCCATCCCTTCAATCCGCAACTCACCCCAAACCTACTCCCACTCAATGGTGCTTGGCGGCTTGCTACTAACGTCATACACCACCCGCGTCACTCCCTTTACCTCATTCACGATCCGCGTCGACATCCGCTCCAGCACATCCCCGGGCAGCCGCACCCAGTCCGCGGTCATCGCGTCATCCGACTGCACCACCCGCACCGCCACCGTCAGCCCGTAAGTCCGCCCATCCCCCATCACGCCAACGCTGCGCACCGGCAGCAACACCGCAAACGCCTGCCACACTTTTTCATACAGCCCCGCCCGCCGGATCTCCTCCACCACAATCGCATCCGCCTCCCGCAAAGTCTCCAGATCCTTCTTGGTAATCGCCCCCAGCAGTCGCACCGCCAGCCCCGGCCCAGGGAACGGATGCTTCACCAGAATCTCCTGCGGCAATCCCAAGTCCTTCCCGATTCGCCGCACCTCATCCTTGAATAAATCCCGCAGCGGCTCCACCAGCGCGAACGGCATGTTCTCCGGCAGCCCGCCCACATTGTGATGCGTCTTGATCGTCGCCGACGGCCCCTTCACCGACACCGACTCGATCACATCCGGATACAAAGTCCCCTGAACCAAAAACTTAATATCCCCCGCCGTGCTCTTCTGCAGCTTCTCCGCCTCCGCCGCAAACACGTGGATGAACTCCCGCCCGATAATCTTCCGCTTCTGCTCCGGATCGCTCACGCCTTCCAGTTTGGCCAGAAAATGCTCCGAAGCGTCCACGCCAATCACGTGCAGCCCCAGTCGTTCGCGGTACATCTCCAGGGTGTGTGCAAACTCGTTCTTCCGCAGCAGCCCGTTGTTCACGAACATGTTCGTCAGCCGGTCACCGATCGCGCGATGCACCAGCACCGCCGCCACCGTCGAGTCCACCCCGCCGCTCAACCCGCAAATCGCATGATGCGTTCCCACCTTCGCGCGGATCGCCTCCACGGTCTCTTCAATGAACGCCTTTCCGCTCCACTTCGGCTCCGCCTTGCACACCCGGAACAGAAAATTCCGCAAAATCTCCGTCCCGCGATCCGTGTGATTCACTTCCGGATGGAACTGCACCGCATAAATCTTCCGCTTCGGATCTTCCGCCGAAGCAATCGCATTCGCCGTCGTCCCCGTCAGATGAAATCCCGGCGGCAATTCCAGCACGTTGTCCCCGTGGCTGGCCCAGATCTTCAACGTCTCCGGCAACCCGCCCAGAATATCGCTCTCCGCTTTTTCCAGGCACAATTGAGCCGGCCCATACTCCCGCCGCTGCACCGGCTCCACTTTCCCGCCGAGATTCTTCGCCATCCACTGCATCCCATAGCAAATCCCCAGCACCGGAATTCCCTGCCCCAGCACCCCCGGATCGCACACCGGCGCATCCTTGTCATAGACCGAGCTCGGCCCGCCCGACAAAATAATCCCCGCCGGCTCGAACTTCCGTATCTCTTCAACCGAAGAAGTGCACGGCAATATCGCGCTGAACACCTGCTGCTCGCGCACCCTCCGCGCAATCAGCTGCGTATACTGCCCCCCAAAATCCAGCACCACAATCCCGCCCCGCTCCGTCTTCAACATCCCCTTCGCCTCGCTCTGCGCCATCTTCGCGGTTCCTTCCATCAGCTCACCTCATCGAACTCCCAATTCTAATCCGTAAACATGTAGGGGCACGATAAATCGTGCCCCTCTTGGGTCTCTCTTCTCCCGCTGTCTCTTACTCTGCGAATCTCTTCCCCCTCAGTGCCTCTGCGTTATCCTTGCTTCTTGCTTCCTGTTCTCTGCTCGCTGTTATCTGTTATCCCTCTCACCCAACAACAATATTCAGCAATTTATCCCCCACAAAAATCACCTTCCGCACCGTCTTTCCCGCCAAATACCCCGCGACTCCCTGATCCGCCGAAGCCAACTTCATCACTTCCTCCTGCCCAGCCCCAGCCGCCACCGTCACCCGTCCCCGCACCTTCCCATTCACCTGCACCGGAATTTCAACTTCATCCGCTTTCGCCAATTCCGCATTCACCGCCGGCCATCCCACCACCCACAAACCATCCGTATGCCCCAGCATTTCCCACAACTCTTCCGCCAAATGAGGAGTCATCGGCGCCAACATCAATGTCACCAGCTCCAGCACTTCCCGCTGCACCTCCGGCCGCACTCCCTCTTCCAGCGGCTCGGCCGCATAAATCGCATTCACCAACTCCATAATCTGCGCAATCGCCGAATTAAAATGCCACCGCGTCTCAAAATCCTGCGTCACCCTCTGCAAAGTCTGATGCGCCTTGCGCAGCAGCGTCCTTTCTTTCTCCGTAGCGGGTGCCGCACCCTTCGCCGTTAAGGGTGCGGGTTTTTCTTCTCCCCTCTGCGATCTCTGCGGCCCCTCTGTTAACTCTGCGGTGAACTCTTTCTTCTCTCTTCCGCTCGCCACTCGCCACTCGCCACTCGCCACTTCCTTCGAGTGTTTCTCCACAACGCGATAAACTCTGTTCAAAAACCTCCAAGCCCCCTCAATCGACTCCTCGCTCCACTCCAAATCCTTCTCCGGCGGCGCCGCAAACAACGTATACAGTCTCCCAGTATCCGCTCCATACTTCTCCGCCATCTCTTCCGCGCCCACCACGTTCCCGCGCGACTTGGACATCGCCACGCCGCCCTTTTGCACCATCCCCTGCGTGAACAGCCGCGCGATCGGCTCGCTGTGCGTTACCAAGCCCAAATCCCGCATCACCTTGCACCAGAACCGCGAATACAAAAGATGCAGAATCGCGTGCGTAATCCCGCCAATGTACTGGTCAATCGGAAACCAATACCCCGCCTTAGCCGGATCAAACGCCGCCTGCTCATTCTTCGGATCGGTATACCGGTAGAAATACCACGACGAATCCACAAACGTATCCATCGTGTCCGACTCCCGCCGCGCCGGCCCCCCGCACTTCGGGCAAATCACATTCACGAACTCTGGATCGGTAGCCAGCGGCGATTGCCCCTCCCCCGTCAACTTCGGATTCGCCGGCAGCAGCACCGGCAAATCCTTATCCGGCACCGGCACCATCCCATCCTTCTCGCAATAAATCACCGGGATCGGCGTGCCCCAATACCTCTGCCGCGAAATTCCCCAATCCCGCAACCGGAAAATCGTCTCCTTCTTCCCAAACCCTGCGGCCTCCGCATCCGAAGCCATCCGCGCAATGGCCTCCTCCGACCTCAACCCCGAATATTTCCCAGAGTTAACGCTAATCCCGTACTCCGTAAACAACTGTGGCACAGCCATTCCTGCTTGCCCTGAGTCCCGAAGGGGCTGTGCTCCTGGGGTTTCCGTTCTTCTCTGTGAACTCAGCGGCCCCTCTGCTACCTCTGTGGTAAAGCCTTTCTCTTTTCCGTCCGACACCACCGCAGGTATCGGCAACCCAAACTTCACCGCAAACTCAAAATCCCTCTCATCATGCCCCGGCACCGCCATAATCGCCCCGGTCCCATACTCCAGCAGCACAAAATTCCCCACCCAAATGGGCACCTTCTCCCCGTTAAACGGATTCACCGCATACCGCCCCGTGAAAAATCCATCCTTCTCCGCGGTAGCGATATCCTCCGTCTTCACCGAAGAAGCCTTCAGCTCCCCCAACTTCCGCGCCCGCCCATCCGCACTGTAGTGGCCGACCTTCAGGTCGGCCTCCGGATCCGCAACTTGCGAAGCAAGCAACCGTCCCACCAGCGGATGATTCGGCGCCAAAATAATCGCGCTAGCCCCATAAATCGTGTCAATCCGCGTAGTAAAAATCTCAATCTTCTCTTCGGGTGCCGCACCCTTCGCCTTTAAGGGTGCGGGTTTTTCTTCGCCTCTCTGCGAACTCAGCGTCTCTGCGTTCAACTCTTTCTTCTCTTCACTGTCAGCTGTCGGCTGTAGGCTGTCAGCTCCTTCCACCGCAAACCAAACCTTGGCCCCCGTTGACTTCCCAATCCAATTCCTCTGCATCGCGATCACGCGATCCGGCCAGCCACCCTCCAACTGCTTCAAATCCTCCAGCAACTCCTCCGCATACGCCGTGGTCTTCAAAAACCACTGCTCAATATCCCGCGCCTCCACCCGGGTATCTTCATGCCGCCAGCAAAACCCGCCATTCACCACCTGCTCATTCGCCAGCACCGTGCAACACTTCGGACACCAATTCACCCGGCTCTTTTTCTTATAAGCAATTCCCCGCTCCAGCATCCGCAGGAAAAACCACTGGTTCCACCGGTAATATTCCGGCTCGCAGGTAGAAATCTCCCGCCGCCAGTCGTACGAAAACCCAAAGCGCCGCAGCACCCTCTGAAATTCCGCAATGTTCTTGTTGGTCCACACACGCGGATGCGTGTGGTTCTTGATCGCCGCATTCTCCGCCGGCAGCCCAAACGCGTCCCACCCCATCGGGTGCATCACGTTGAACCCCCGCATTCTCTTCACCCGCGCAACCACGTCCCCAATCGTGTAGTTGCGCATGTGCCCCATATGCAGCGTCCCCGAAGGATACGGCAGCATTTCCAGCACATAATATTTCGGCTTCTTCCCGGGTGGCCTACCCTTCGCGCCTTCCGCGAAGGGTGGGTCTTCTCTTCGCTCTTGCTGCGTGCCAGCGGGTGCCGCACCCTTCGCCTTTAAGGGTGCGGGTTTTGGCTCGTCCTGACTCCTAACTGTCGGCTGTAGGCTGTCGGCTGTGGACTCATGGCTCCCCACTTCCGCTTCCGTCTCAAACACACGGTGCTCTTCCCACCGCTTCTGCCACTTCGCCTCAATCTCCTGCGGCTTGTAGTCCCCCACGCCCTGTCTGCCTCCGCATCTTGTCATCCCGAACCCGCGCCGTTTGCGGGTGAGGGATCTGCTTTTTCTTCTCTGCGTTCTCCGTGCTCTCAGCGAACTCCGCGCTAAAATCTCCTCTTCGCTTCCCGTTATCTGTTATCCACTCGCTGTTTTCCTCTTCATTTCTTCTTCTTCCCACTCTTCTGCTCCGGCAAATGCCGCGAAGACGCAAACTTCTTCCCCGTCTTCTCCAACTCCTTCTTCCGCTTCTTCATCGCCGAAGTCATCATCGAAAAACCCTTCTCCGCCTCCGGCCCCGCCACTCCCGCCAACTCCCACAACTTCGCCACATTCTTCCGGTCGTCCCCCGGTTCATCAATCGGCGTCTCCAGCAAAAACGCCCGCCCCGCCAATCCCACCGGAGGAAAACTCCCCAGCCGCGGCTGCCGCAAAATCCGCTCGAACGCCTCGGCCCCAATCTTCCCGTGCCCGATATGCTCGTGCCGGTCCACGCGCCCGCCCAGCGCAATCTTCGAATCGTTCACATGAAACACCGGCACATTCTCCAGTCCAAGAATCCGGTCAATCGTCTCAATCGTCTGATCCAGCCCGACCTCGCTCTTGATGTCATACCCCGCCGCAAACAGGTGCGCCGTATCCAAACAGGCCGCCACATTAATTTCCCGCAGCCCGCGCACAATCGCCGCCACTTCTTCCAGCCGCGATCCCACCGCCGTCCCCATCCCCGCGGTGTTCTCGATCAGAATCCGCATCTTTCCCGGCGGCATGCGCCGCGACGCCTGCTTCACGCTGTCAATAATCGTCGCAATCGCCTGCTCCATCGACGATTCCCCGCGCGCCCCCGGATGCACCACCACAAAGTCCGCACCCAGTTCCCGCCCGCGCACCAACTCCTCATGAAACGCCTGAATCGACCGCGTCCGCAGCATCGGCTGCGCCGCCGCCAGATTGATCAGATAATTCGCATGGATAACCAGCGGCCCCAGCCCCAGCTCTTCTCGCCGCGCGCGAAACGCCTGCACATCCGAAGCCGGAATCCGTACATTCGCCGTCTGCCACATCCGCGGGCTGGCCGAAAAAATCTGCAGTGCGTTGGCCCCCAGCTTCCGCGCCGACTCCAGCGCGTTCAAATAGCTCCCTGCAATGGACGTGTGCAGCCCAATCCGCACGCTACCGTCCATCCACGCCGGCGGCCCAACCTCGACCACTGGCTGCGGTATATACTCGTCATCCGCCTCAAACACCGTATTCTCAATAATTGGATATTCCGCCATCCCCGCCACAACTTTCTCCGTATGAGCGGCTTACCCGCCCTAGTGTAGGGGCGGCTTTAGGCCGCCCTCTTGTTTTCCATCAACAATATTTAAACCTCGATTCTACCACACCGCGCTATTCGCTCCTGTAGTGGCCGAACTTCAGATCGGCCCGGTTCTCGCCACCACTGATTTGACAACATAAACTGACACTCCTAGACTCGCCGCCATGGGACTCGACTGGAAAAATTGCCGAGCTGTTGAAAGCATTCCGGATAAACTCAGTGGTGCCTGGTTGTTTCACGGCACGCGTATTCCAGTCTCCGTTCTCTTCGAAAACTTGGAGGACGGCCTGACGATTCGGGAGATCCTTGTCCTGTATCAAGGCCTCACCGAAGGGCATATCATCACCGTCCTGGAATTTATTAGCCGCAACCTTGCCGCTGAGGCGAATGTACACTACGCAATTCAAGCCGCGGAGGCGCTCCTGCCGGGGAAGCCCACACCAGAAGGCGAGGAGGATCCACGCTGGCAAGCAATCATGAAGATTGAGGACTTTGTTGAACCTGAACCAGAAGCAATCTGGCCCTTCGTTTTGAAATGGGGTTCGCTCCCCGATGAACCGGATTTGAGTGCCGCGATTGCGGTTCTTTTAGTCGAACGGTTATTGCAATATCATTTCGATCTGATATTCCCCCGAGTGGCCGCAGCAGCGCGCTCGAATAGTTCGTTTGCAGGCACCTTCGCGAAATCCTGGAAACTTGGCCAAGCCCAAAAAGCCACTCGGGCAAAGCAGTACGACGAATTACTCGCGCAGCTGCAACAACCGAAAGAATAACCAGTGGGTGCCGCACCCTGCGCCTTTCAGGGTGCGGTTTTTTCTTCTCCGCGACCTCTGCGGCATCTCTGCTACCTCTGCGGTGAACTCTTCCTCTTCCTCTTCCTCTT